>OGPT01003813.1_pt1 | contig 10417 bp, 6 predicted proteins | sample 1552951 | NCBI WGS metagenome assembly OGPT01 (sample SAMEA2580224, study PRJEB22360) | human gut metagenome | biome: human gut; feature: human-associated habitat; material: faeces | place: Denmark | collected 2008/2010
GGCGCATCCAGAAGGACTCACTCTATCGGAGGTATTAAGACAGAGAAAAGAACAAACAATATGTCTTACGGAAAATACTGATACCGCCAAGTATGGGTACTGCCGATATTTGCTTAAGGGAGCTTTCAATGCAGTGCGGAAATATCTTGCTGAATAGCATGCTTTTTCGTAAAGTATCTCCCTTGATGAACTGTATTTTCACACTTTTTCAGATAAAATTATACTCTGCGGTACAAGAAATGTCAACGAAGATATGGCTATAATTTGCGCAAATGGACCGGTCAGCGCAAAATTTTCACTCACATATTTGACATTTGGCGGCGCTTTTTATATATAAGCCGTCATGGCTGCCGTCAGATTTAAAGTTAGCCTGAACCAAACACAGAGGAGGTTAGAAATGCCGCGCAGAGGAGAAAACATATATAAGCGAAAAGATGGGCGCTGGGAAGGTCGCTGCATAACTGGACATAATGAAAATGGCCATGCGACTTTTCAGTATTTCTATGGTCACAGTTATGGAGAAGTCAAAGAAAAGTTGTTGACACGGTACCAAAAAGTGAAAATGGACACTAAGCGCCAACACGGAATTTATTATAGTGACATTTTGGACGCATGGCTGCGAAACAAATATTTATCGGTAAAGGAATCCAGCTATGGAAAGTATCAGCACACCATAGACTATTACATTCGTCCCCAGTTGGGTGGCTGTCGTGCCCGCGACTTATCCACAGCAGTTATAGAATCCTATATAGGAAACTTGTTGTCCAGTGGGCGGCAGAACGGCCAAGGCCTATCACCAAAAACTGTGCAGGATATTCTTGTGATTATAAAGGACACCGTTTCGTTTGCATTGATACACGGCATGCAATTGCCGTGCAAGTTAGAGAGATTGTTTGTCAAACAGAAAACCAGTGAAATACGGGTTTTTACACAGGAGGAGCAGCGAAAGTTAACAGTATTCCTTATGAACGATATGAATATAAACAAACTTTGCATGCTTCTGTGCCTTTATACAGGGCTGCGCATTGGGGAAGTCTGCGCACTGCGGTGGGATTGTGTTGATTTAGATAAACGGGCACTGCGTGTGCGGGCAACGGTGCAGAGAGTGCGTCTGCAGGATCCGGGAGATGGGCCTAAAACAAAAATGCTGTATTCCGAGCCAAAGAGCAAAACCTCCATTCGGGATATCCCTTTGCCGGAACAGCTGTTGCCGATCCTCAGGCAGTTTCAAGGAGATCCTTCTGCGTTCATTCTGTCAGGAGCAGCAGACCAATACCCAGAGCCAAGACTCTTGCAGTATTGGTTCAAAAAATATCTTGTGCAGTGTGGGATAGAGGATGCCAATTTTCACGCTCTGCGCCACACCTTTGCAACCCGCTGTGTAGAGAGCGGCTTTGAACTGAAAAGCCTGAGTGAAATTTTAGGTCACGCCAATGTGAATGTCACTTTGAACCGGTATGTGCATTCATCCTTCGCCTTGAAAGCAGAGAACATGGGGAGGATGGTGCTGCTGATGTAATAGCCGTCAGAAATATAGTCAAAAAAGGAGACAGAGCCTTGAAATTCCATGGCTCTGTCTCCTCTTTGCGTCAAGGGAGATACTTTACGAAAAACTTTACAGCTGTTAAACGGAGTGCTTTCCAAATGAATGAGATAAAGAAGTTGCAGGGGGTTCCGACGCAAATTGAGTACTTAAAGCCAAAGGGCGGGCGCAGGCACATTGCTTGGTGCAAGTATTCGGAGCATAAAGGCAACCGGCGCTATATTTGCAAGAATCCCGAAAGCCCGTATTCGGAAATTGAATGTCATTCGTGTAAGCAGTGCGATTATTACGAGGACAAGAGAGGGTGATAGAAATGAAGAAAGGTCAGAAAATATTCTTAATTTTAATAGCAATTGTGGCTGTAATTCCAGTGCTTATTGTTCTTTTGATTTACCGGAAATATGGCTTTTGTAAAATTGAAGAGATTTGGTATGAAGACAGCCTAATTGACTATTGGGGCGTTATTATCGGAGCCGCGCCGGCGGTTGTGTTTGCGGCGCTTACATATAGGCAAACAGAGAAGATCTATCGCCTGCAAGATTCGTGGACAAGGGAAAACACAAAACGGCCTTTTTTTATAATTGACCAGATTACTGCCAACGAGGACGAGGCGCTGAAATGCAGTGGTAACTGCTATGAAGGCAGCTTTTTCGATGATGAGCTTCCAAAAGACAAGTGTGTCACGGTAATTTTGAGGAACATTGGCGAAGGTGTTGCGGTGCGTTTTCGCAACACGGATGAAACTTTTGGGGATGCAGTTCCCACGGAAAAATTTGTGCAGCCGGATAAGATAGTTCGCACCAGGATTCCGTTGTTCACGAGCGAGGCAATGCAGCGGGATGGATACGAAAACAAAACGGTGGCGCTTTTATACCAGAATATTGTGGGAGTACAGTATCGGCAGGAGATCAAGTTTGAAGAGAGTTATCAGCCGGAGAATCAGGAGAGAGAACGAGATATATACACGCTGAAGATTTACGATATAAGTGAACAGACTATTCCTGAGGCGGATAATCAGAATAATGAAGAAAATACGAAGAACAAAGAAAGTGGAAAGCAGGAGGGCCAAAAATGAAAAGAAAAGGGATCCTTGGTGGCATCATTGTTGTGGTGCTGATCCTTGTCCTGACGCTGGCTGTGGGCGGGGGAAGCGTGTCGGCGGAGGAGCCGACGATCATCGCCTCCGGCAACTGCGGCAAAGCTGGCAGCAATGTGACATGGACGCTGGATAGCACGGGGTTGCTGACCATCAGCGGCGAGGGAGAGATGGAGGACTATTACGGGAAACCTAGTTTTACAACCCCACCATGGACGAAAGAGTGGAATATACAAAAGCTGCGCATACAAGAGGGCGTAATCAGCATTGGGGGCAGTGCATTTTATGGCTGTACGGGCCTGACCGGTGTGACAATCCCGGATAGCGTGACCAACATTGGGAATTATGCGTTTGAGAACTGCACGGGCCTGACTGGTGTGACGATCCCGAATAGCGTAACCAACATCGGGAGAAGTGCATTCGAGGGCTGCGCAGGCCTGACCTGTGTGACTATCGGCAATGGCGTGACCAGCATTGGAGGCTATGCATTCTCTCGCTGCACGGGGCTGACAGAAATTATTTACAATGCAAAAGCGGCAGCGGACTTAGGAAATGGCCCCGATGCATTTTACAGTGCAGGCATATCCTCGGGTGGATTCCGGGTGGTGATTGGAGATGGCGTGGAGAAGATCCCGGGCTATCTATTCTCTAACTGCACGGGCCTGACCAGCGTGACAATCCCGAATGGCGTGACCAGCATTGAGGTCTGTGCCTTCTACGGCTGTACAGGCCTGACGAGTGTGACGATCCCGGATAGCGTAACCAGCATTGGGGGCAGTGCATTTTATGGCTGTGCGGGCCTGACCAGCGTGACGATCCCGGATAGCGTGACCAGCATTGGTGAAAATGCATTCTCTGACTGCACGGGCCTGACAGAAATCTACTACAATGCCAAAGCAGCAGCGGATTTGAAATATAGCGACGATGTATTCGAAAAGGCAGGTACATCCTCAGGCAGTCTCCGAGTAGTAATTGGAGATGGCGTGGAGAGGATACCGGGCTATCTATTCCGTAACTGCACGGGCCTGACCAGCGTGACGATTCCGGATAGCGTAGCCAGTATTGGGAGCGCTGCTTTTTCTGGCTGCACAGGCCTGACAGAAATCTTATATAATGCAAAAGCGGCAGCGGATTTAGAATATTATTCTAATGTGTTTTCTAATGCAGGTATATCCTCGGGCGGCCTTCGGGTGGTAATCGGCGATGGCGTGAAGAAGATCCCGGGCTATCTATTCTCTAACTGCACAGGCCTGACCAGCGTGACGATCCCGAATAGCGTAACCAACATTGGGGGCGATGCATTCAATGGTTGTACAGGCCTGACGAGTGTGACGATCCCGGATAGCGTGACCAGCATTGGGGGCCATGCATTTTATGGCTGTACGGGCCTGACAGAAATCTTATATAATGCAAAAGCGGTAGCGGTTTTAGGTTCTAAATCTAATGTATTTTATGATGCAGGAACATCTTCGGGCGGCTTCCAAGCGGTGATTGGTGATAGCGTAGAACACATTCCTGCCTATTTATTCGCCGATTGCGGGGGGCTAAAAAGTGTAACGATTGGCAATAGCGTGACCGGCATTGGAGACTTTGCATTCGAGGGCTGCACGGGCCTAACCAGCGTGACAATCCCGAATGGCGTGACAAGCATTGGAAGGTATGCCTTCTCCGGCTGTACAGGCCTGACAAAGGTATACTACAATGCTAAGTCCATTGAGGAAGAGAATAGCTTCTCTTATTTTGAGGGCGCAGGTACATCTTCAGGTGGGCTCCGAGCGGTGATCGGCGATAGCGTAGAGCGCATTCCTGCCAATTTGTTCGAGGGCTGCACAGGCCTGACCAGCGTGACGATTCCAGATAGTGTGACCAGTATTGGGGGCTATGCATTCAATGGTTGTACAGGCCTGACGAGTGTGACGATCCCGGATAGCGTGACCAGCATTGGGTACGATGCATTTAGTTTCTGTACGAGCATAACCAGTGTAACAATTGGCAGCGGTGTGACCAGAATTGGGCTAGGTGCGTTCGGGGATTGTACGAGTTTGAGAGAGATTTACTACAATGCCAAGGCAGTAGGAGATTTAGCCAGAAACTATTGTGTTTTTGGCAGAGCTGGCACATCTACGAACGGGATTAAAGTGTTTGTAGGAGAAAAAGTGAAAAAAATCCCAGCTTATCTATTTTACGGAGCATATGGGGAAAATGGAAATAATATCCTTGAGTGTGAATTCTTAGGAACTCCTCCCACAGTTGGTGCGGGAGCATTTGGAGGGATTACAAGAATATACGCATACTACCCGATGCATAACAGTGCGTGGACAGAAAGCGTGCGGAAGGCTTACGGGTCAAAATTTTATTGGAGAGGATACTGTTATGAGCCTCTTTCCTCTGGCATATGCAAGATCAATAAAACCGTATACATGACAGGCGACACCTTAGATGCTAATGGTATCAGCATGACGGTGACCCATGAGGACGGCTGCGTGGAGACGATCTCGTATAATTCCGGGCGGCTGGAGTTGGGCAGCTACGATATGTCCACGCCCGGAGTGAAGCTAATAGATGTTACCTATAAAGACATTACTGCCCAACTGAAGATCTGTGTGTATGAACGGAAAACGGAAGTCATGGACAAAGCGGGCTACCCGGAGTCCAGCCATGATTATGAGAATAATCTGGACAAGACCTATACCTACGAGGCCAAGGGGGCAATTACTCTGGATGTGACATTCTCGCCGCAGACAGAAGTAGAAACAAATGTAGACTATCTCTATGTGAATGGGGCGAAGTACACCGGGACGGCGCTGGCGGGAAAGACGATTACCGTCAACGGAGATACCCTGACGATTCGTCTGGTGTCGGATAAGAGCGACAGTGCCTACGGCTTCTCCATTGACCGCATTGTTAAGACCTATATAAATGCGGAAACCGTTGTCCCGCCAACCTGTACGGAGCGCGGCTATACGATGTACTTAGCGAGCGGAACCGTGGGCAATTATGTTGACGCATTGGGGCATTCGTTTGGAGACGACCAAATTTGTTCCGTATGTGCTGCGAAACTTGAAAGCATATATATCTCGGCGTTGCCGGCCAAAACGGTTTACTCTGTCGGCAACGGTTCGCTGAATCTTACCGGAGGAAAGCTGATGCTGGTTTGTGATTCCGGAGAGACTGAGGTTAATCTGACGGCTGCCATGGTTTCCGGCTTTGACAATACCATTCTGGGCAAGCAGACGCTGACCGTGACGGTTGGTGGGCTGACGACTACCTTCGAGGTGGAGGTCGTTGAAAGAACTGTCACCTCCGTGGCGGTGGAGAACGGCAAACTGGTGAAGCATTACACCGACGGCACCACCGAGGAGACGCCGCTGAAGGATGGCGCGATTTCCGACTTTGCGATTTCCGAAACCGGTGAAAAGACTTTGACCCTTACCAGTGAGAATGCCTGTGTGGCTGCCTATAAGGACGCTGATGGAAACTATGTGGCGCTGAAAGCGGTCGCCAATGAGGACGGCAGCTACTCCTATGTCGTGCCCGAGGAAGTCACTGAGGTAACGGTGGCCGTGAAGGGTGATTTGGACGGAGATGGCCGAATCAACATGAAGGATCTCGCACAACTGAGACGTAATATGGCGGAGGGGACCGTGGAAGGTGGCCTCGAGCAACTCCTTATTGACTTCAATGGTGACGGCGTGGTCAATATGAAGGATATGGGCATACTGCGTCGGTACCTGGCCGGCGGGTATGATATTGAATTGGGGTGGTGAAAAGGAAGATGACGCGGAGGAACAAAAATATTACAGGAAAGGAAGATACCATGAAAAAGAAAATTTGTAGTCTGCTATTGGCACTGCTTATGTTGGTGACTATGCTGCCGGTGACAACGATGGCTACGGCATCAAATGACTATACGCAGTGGCGTCAAAGTGACTCGGAGTGGAATCAGGAGGAAGCGTGGCCCGCATCGCAGTATCCGAATGCAAGTATGCGTTGGATGCGCCAGGCTGGCTGTTTAGTGACATCTGTGGCAATGCTTTTACGCCACTATAATGTCGTAGTCACATCGGACGTTAATGCATTTAACCCCTGGATATGTAACAATGCATTGAAAGCGGCCGGGGCCTTTACCAGTGGGGCGGATATGTACTGGGACGGCGTGCGGAAAGCGTATCCAGGGTTTGTGTATAAGGGGAGCGCAACTTATTCCAAAGCGACATTGGCATCTTTGTATAGTCAAGGATATGCATGCATTGTGGGTGTGAATGGAAATGGACACTATGTTGCAGTTAAGTATGCAGATAGTTCAGGGGCAACGATTATGGATCCCGGTTGGGGCTATACATCTCTATCCAGTTTTAGCTCAGTAAATACTATTCATTATTATTCGGCAACACCATCTGCCCACACCTGCGACAAGGGTAGCTATGTGTACTACTGGGATGCACATCCCCATTATAAGTGCTACCAATGCTCGATTTGCGGGGAGATTTGGGCTGATAAGACGGAAACAACTCTGCTGAGCAGTTGTGATGAATGCCGTCCCGGAAAGCCTGTATTTCTGAATATGCAAAGTACATACGAGCCTGGAACATCGATTACTTTTGCATGGAATAGTACATCAAATACATCTCATTATAACCTGTGGTTATATCGTCAGGATGATTTTGGAGAATGGCAAATCGTTGAACGAATATTTTATGCTGAAAGTGGAATAAGCAGGACACTTTCAGAGGGGAAGTATCGGGTACAACTATTGTCATACAATTCTGAAATGTGGGAAGCTGACGGTAGTGATTGGGTTCATACTTACGGGGATGATTGCTTCTTTACTGTGGCCAGGCCAGAACTTGCCTCCGGCACCTGTGGTGAGAATTTGACATGGGCTTTTGAGAACGGAGTTCTCACTATTGATGGTGAAGGCTCGATGATGGACTACGACGCAGATGACGCACCGTGGAAAAATTATAGAGGTGATATCACCTCCGTTGTGATAAAGAGTGGCGCCACGACCATTGGTAATTCGGCGTTTAAGGGGTGCAATAATATCATCAATGTGACGGTACCAGAAACTGTGACTAGTATTGGCACAAATGCCTTTACTAATTGTACTTCGCTGACGGATGTGTACTATGGCGGCACAGAAGCACAGTGGGGCTCTGTCGACATTGGCTCCAGCGGCAATGACCCACTACGCAGTGCTACCATCCATTTTACAGAACCAGAACCACAGCCGCCGGTAGAAAGCAGCGGAACGATTGCTATCCAGTCCGTTCGGGTTCAACCAGGTAAAGCTGTTACGGTGAGGCTGGACCTCAGTGCCAACAAGGGTATCTCCAATATGCGCCTACAACTATCCTACCCTGATGGCTTTACGCTGGAGAATATCCAGAAGGGAGATGCGCTCTCTACGTTGTTCTTCACCCCTCCCGGAAAACTCACAGCCAATCCGGTGAACTTCGTTTGGGACGGAACAGATGCGGATACCTCAGAAGGCTGTATTCTGGAACTGACCTTCCGTGTGGCGGATACGGTATCGCCTGGAGACTATAAGATCCATATGAGCTACCAAAAGGGCGATGTTCTGGATAATGACTTGGAGGATATCGATTTGACGCTGCAAGATGGAGCTGTGACGGTGGCGCAGTTTACATACGGAGATGTCAATGATGACGGTGTGATTAACATGAAGGATCTGGGCGCACTGCGGAAATATTTCGCTGGTGGCTATGATGCAGACAAATTCGTAATGGAGGCTGCAGATGTCAACGGAGACGGTGTGGTCAACATGAAGGACCTTGGCATATTGCGTCGGTATCTTGCCGGCGGGTATGATATAAATCTTGGTAAATAACAGAAAGGACGCAGAAGATGAAGAAAAAATTGCTATCCATCATCGTCTTGGCAGCACTTTTGCTGCAGATGATCGTGGGAACTGTCATGGCGCAGGATGCGAACAACGGCAGTCTGACAGTGGAGACGAAAACAGTGCCCCTGGGGACAAAGGAAGTTTCCTTGCATGTGACTTTGGCGGAAAATCCGGGTATCTCTAATATGCGCTTGGCATTTACATACCCCGAAGGATTTACGCTGAAGAGCATTAAGAAGGGCGATGCATTGTCCAGCCTGACCTTTACGCCTCCCGGTAACTTGGCGGCCAATCCTGTGACTCCTATTTGGGATGGCCTGGATGCAGATACCAGCAACGGTGTAGTGGTGACTCTGACCTTTGAGATCTCTGACCAAGTGACTCCGGGCGAATACGCTGTGACCGTGGGTTATAAAGAGGGTGACCTTATTGATGGCAATCTGGAAGATATTGACCTGAAACTCATTCAGGGCGGTGTGGAACTCCAGTGTGCCCATGCAGACAAGACCGAGCACCCTGCCGTGGCCGCTGACTGCACCAACGCTGGCAATGAACTGTACTACACCTGCAACGCCTGCGGTAAGCTGCTGAATAAGGATGGCGCAGTGATCGAGTCCGTACCTGTGCTGGATGCCTTGGGCCATAGCATGACCCACTACGAAGCCAACGCCCCCACCTGTACGGCTGCTGGTAATGTGGAATACTGGCTCTGCAGCCGGTGCAATAGGGCCTTTGCCGACGAAAATGGTGCGCAGGAGCTGAGTAAGACTACCGTTGATGCCCAGGGCCATGATTATGTGCATCATGACAAGGTAGAGGCTAGCCATGCTGCTGCCGGTATGGAAGAGCACTATACCTGCACCCGCTGCGATGCTTATTTTGATGCGCAGAAAAATGTGACTACGGAGGCTGCGCTGATTATTGACCAGATCCCTCACAGCTTTGGTGATTGGATCAAGACAGAGGATGGACATAAGCGTGTCTGTGAATGCGGTGCGGTAGCAGATGAAGGCGCACATAGCTTTGAGTGGGTCGTTGATGAAGCGGCTACCGAGGAAACCACCGGTATGAAGCACGAAGAGTGCACCGTTTGCCACTATGCTAAGGCGGGTGTTGAGATCCCCAAGTTGGACCATACGCATGCGATGGTTCATAATGATGCAGTTGCGGCTACCTGCACGACTGACGGTTCTGTGGAATATTGGCATTGCACCAAGTGCAACAAGAATTATGCCGATGAAAGCGGCAATCTGGAGCTGGATACGGTGAAGGTCGATGCGCTTGGCCACAAGATGACTCACAACGAGGCTAAGCCTGCCACTTGCACCGAGGATGGTACGAAGGAGTATTGGACCTGCGAGCGCTGCAATAAGAATTTTGCAGACGAGAACGGTAAAAATGAAATCGAGAATATCGTGATCAAGGCTGCCGGTCATCAGTATGGTGAGTATGTTGTGACCAAGCCTGCCACCTGCACGGAGGCTGGTGAGGAGACTGCCACCTGCTCTGTCTGCCAGGACAAGGTGACTCGTGAGATCAAGGCCATGGGCCATCAGTACGGGGAGTATGTCGAGACTAAGCCTGCTACCTGCACCGAGAAGGGTGAAAAGACTGCGGTTTGCAGTGTCTGCCAGACGGAAGTAAAAGAGGAGATCCCGATGCTGGAGCATAACTGGGATAATGGTGTCGTAACGAAGGCAGCCACTGCCACTGAAAAGGGTGAGAAGACCTTTACCTGCACCAATTGCCATGCAACCAGAGTGGAAGAAATCGCAGCTTTGGGCAGTAAAGATGTGGGCGTTGAAACCGGAGATAATTCTACTGTTGCCGTGTTCGCTCTGCTGGCCGTCCTGTCTGTCGGCGGCGTGCTGGTGCTGAACAAGAAAAAGGCAGAGCGGAACTGATTCAGGCT
>OGPT01003821.1_pt1 | contig 10396 bp, 8 predicted proteins | sample 1552951 | NCBI WGS metagenome assembly OGPT01 (sample SAMEA2580224, study PRJEB22360) | human gut metagenome | biome: human gut; feature: human-associated habitat; material: faeces | place: Denmark | collected 2008/2010
TGACAGGACGTTGCTTTGCCAGAACGAATCAAACTGTGAAAACTGTAAAACCTTATCGATGTCCTCCCAGCTGTGCCCATCCAGTCGATGGCACTTGTCGAAGTCCGCCGCCCAATTCTGCAAGGTCGTTTCTGAATGCGGCGTGCAATTCGGCAAGCGCTCCTCAATCTGATCCGCGAGCCAGCGCGCAGCGCGATATGGAAGAGAGTCGTGCTCAAAAACCTTCTTCAATCTCTTCGTTCCGGCGGGAGGCGGAACAAAAGAAATATCTTTATCAACACTACTACTTCCTAAAGGTATATATGAGTTTTTTATCATAATTCCTTTATTAAAGATAGAAACAGTAGTAACATCCCCACCCATATTAATAACACAACCTAGTTTTCTATCAAGAGAGTTATTAGAAACTGTGTAATAATCAGCTTGACTCTTATGTACTATATCGACAATTGATATACCAAGTGATGATACTATACTAATCAAAGGATATATCTCACTTTTCAAACTAGTAGAAACTACTGCTTTTACAAATAGTTTATTTCCTTCTTCCCCAATAGGATTACTAACACTAATATTATCATCTACGGTAAAGGAAATAGGAAGAACACTAACTAATTCCCTAGTATCATCAAAAGTATCTTTTTTAGCATCAGCTAAAACTCTTTTGATATCACTTCCTCTTACGATATTATCTTTAATATCAACTAGTCCTGTTTCAATTGTCATCTTAGCCGTATTAGAAGGAATAAGTAGAATCACTTCTTTAATTTTCATCCCTATTTTTTCTTCTGTCTTTAAAATAGCTAGTTTAACCGACTCTCGTAGTTTCTTCTCATTATAAATAGTATTTTTCTTTATTCCCGAACTTCTAATAGAGGTAGAAGCTAAAACATTACATTTATTATCAAAAGCACTAGCAACAATAACTTTTATTTCTTCATTACCAATATCTAAACTAGTTATAAGTTGCATTTAATCACCCCTATCTTTCTTCATTATACTATAAAGTTCTTATCTTTAAAAGAGTTTCTAGAACTTTTTTGCTAGTTTAATGGTTAAACTCATCCCTTTTTCTATTTTTGTCCCAGCTGGAACACTTTGTTCTACAACATAACCACTACCTTCTAAGGTTGGTGTTATATCAAGTAGTTTTAATACTTCCTCTGCTTGTTTCCTAGATAAACCAGTTACATCTGGTACGGTTAGATTGGTATCATTAGTAATTAGAAAGACTTTAGAGTTAGTAGTAAGTTTCTCATTAGCACTAGGATACTGAGAAATAACTTTATCCCCATTACCAATTGTTACTATCTGCATACCTTTCTTAGTTAAATCTTCCCGTACTGTATTAATATTTTTATTTTTATATGATGGTAATTTATAAGTTGTTAGTTTAGAGACAACCTCATCAGTTGGACTTGTTCCATAGTATTTACTTATATTAACTACTATTTCTTTAATAGCATCCCAAATAACTTTTTGTTTACCTTCAGCTGGTCTTTTAACAGATGCATAAATAATTACTTTAGAGTCTTCTTTTGGATAAACACCAGCGAAAGATGATATTATATCACTACTACCAGATAAATAACCACTACCATTTTCATCAGCTATTTGAGCAGTACCTGTTTTTCCAATTAAGTCATAACCTTCTAGTTTATAACCTGCACCTGTATTACCATGACCATTAACGGTTTCCCACATTAAGTCTCTCATCTTATTAACTGTCTCTTCACTAGCTACTTTATTTACTTCTGTCCTTTTTCCTTCATAGATAGTTTCATTGGTATTAGGATCTACTATCTTAGAAACGATATATGGTTTTAACATTACCCCTTTATTGGTAAGTGAGGTTAAGGCTTGAATATTTTGAATAGGTGTTGTTGTTATACCTTGACCAAATCCAGCATTAAATATTTCTGTTTCATATTTAAAGTCTAGTTTACCAGTCGTTTCATTAGGTAAAGTTATACCAGTCTTCTTAGAAAAGCCTAGTTTCTTAAAGTAGCTTCTTAACATACTAGCATTCATATGTCTTTCAATTAAGTTAATAACCCCAACGTTACTAGATAGAGCAAAACCTTTATCAAAAGTTATATCACCCCAACCAGCTCTATTCCAGTCACCTATTTCGGTTCCATCTTTAGTTACGTATACACCTGAGTGATAAGTTTCATTTCCATTATAGACACCATTTTCCATGGCAGCCATATAGGTAAATATCTTCATAGTACTACCTGGTTCGTAAGGAAGAGCAATATTAAGGTCTAAATAGTTAGTCATATTTCTTTTATTAGGATCAAATGAAGGTGAAGTAGCAGTCGCTAAAATTGCTCCTGTATTAGCATCAGCTACCATGATAGTAAACCATTCAAATGATGATGTTTTCTCTGCTTCATCTAAGGCTTGCTCAACAAAGAACTGAATATTATTATTAATAGTTAGATAGATATTTTTCCCATCTTCTGCCTTTTTACTTACTTCCTTAGTACCAGCTATTTTATAACCTCTTAAGTCTTTCTGATAAGTAGTATAACCATCAGTTCCTGATAAAGTTTTATCATAATACTTCTCTAGTCCCATTTCTCCTTTAATAGTACTATTATCACTATCATCTTTAGCATAACCCACTATATAGGATAAGAAATCTCCTTTAGGATAATATCTTTTAAAACTTTCTTCAAAGCCTAATCCAGGAAGATTTAAAGCCTCTATTTTCTCTTTAGTTAATTCTGTTAACCCTTTTCCCTTACTACCAAATTCTGTTTGATAAACATTTTTTTTATTTAGATAAGTTAATATTTCTTCTTTACTAATCCCAAGAATAGGTGCTAACTTTTCAGCTGTTAAGTCTTTATCTACAACATGTTGAGGTTTACTTTTATTAGTAGTTCTTTTAGAATCTAGATAAGCGATTAATTTATAAGAAGAAACATTTTGAGCAAGCACTTCATTATCACTAGTATAGATAGTTCCTCTTTGGGCTTTAATAGTATCAGTCTTAGTAGTTCTTTTACTAGCTAGTGACTGTAAGTTTACTCCATCCACATCTTTAGATAGTCCAAGTTGTACTACTCTTGCAATCATTAAAGCAAACAAAAAAAGAGAACCTACTATAAATAACTTACTTAGTTTAACAGTATTTCTAGGTTTCTTTTTTCGCATAGTTTCACCCCTATTTTTCATCTTCTACATTCTTTATATTATTATTATTATAACTTAATCCCTCACTTTTAGCAACCTCTTCTATTTTATCAAGTGATGCTAATTCATTTATTTTCATAGATAAGCTTTCATTAGTTTTATTCTGAGCTTCTATTAATTTCTTTTGTTTTTCTACTTCAAAATTAATTTGTGATAAAGTAGCTTTTGAAAAAACGATGGTTATTGGCAAACTTACTAATAAAGTAATAGCAAAAATATAGAGTAAGCGTTCAAATTTACTCATCTTGATTCTTTTTTTCACTTTTTTTCTTGCCATATAAACCAAGTCCTTTCTATTTTATTCTTTCTATTACCCTTAGTCTAGCACTATGAGCTCTATGATTTTCTGCTTCTTCCTTATCAGTTGGTACTATTCCTTTCTTAGTTATTATTTTAAAGTCTGGTAATTTATCTTCTGGTATATTAGGAAGTCCTTTACTAAGGGAGTCTGTCTCACTTACTTTTCTAAAAGTATCTTTCACTATTTTATCTTCTAAGGAATGGAAGGTTATGACTGCTAGTCTTCCTCCTACATTGAGTAAGTCTAATGAGTCATTTAGTGATGATATTAAAACATCTAATTCTTTATTAACTTCTATTCTTATCGCTTGAAATATTTGTTTAGCCGGATGTTTCTTTAATCTTTCTTTGATTGGTACAGCTTCTTTGATTATAGAAACAAGTTCTAAGGTTGTATTTATTTCTTTTTCTTTCCTTTTATTAACAATATTTCTTGCAATATTCTTTGCAAATTTACTTTCTCCATATAGTTTAAAGATTCTTGTAAGATCTTGTTCACTATAAGTATTAACTACTATTTTAGCAGTTAGTTGATTATCTCTATTCATTCGCATATCAAGAACAGCATCATTGTTATAACTAAAGCCACGCTCTTTATTATCTAACTGATAACTTGATACTCCAAGATCATATAGTATAGCGTCTACTTTAGTAATATTCCTTTTTAAAAGTTCTTCTTTTGCTTCACTAAAATTAGCATGAATTAATTCAAAGTTATTACCTATAGCATTAAGACGATTTCTACTATAGGTAAAAACTTCACTATCCTGATCGAAGGCGAATAAGTATCCCTTTTTTATTCTCTTTAATATTTCACTACTATGTCCAGCAAAACCTAAAGTCATATCAACGGCTACATCATCTTCTTTTAAAGAAAGAGAATCTATTGCTTCTTGTAGTAAAACACTTTTATGTATTTCTTTCATTATTAAACAGTCCTTCCGCTAGTTTTATTTGTGGATATAGTAGTATTAGTTCTTTATCATCCTACTTTTCCTGATTTTAAATTTTTCTACTATACACTCTTTAGTAGATATATTAAGTAGCGATGATAGATAACTTTTTACTTGTCTAAGTAGCAAGTGGCGACCCCTAATATAAAGATTAAATCGTCTTTTTAATTTTTATAAAGGTAGAAGAGAAAGCTTGTTAGTTATGACTTTAAATCTTTGGAATTACTTTGTTCCAAGCTAATTAGCCATAAAATAACAATCCCCCTACTTTGCTCCACTTTATTCCACTGCTTATTATTATAATACCTAATCTCTATTTTTTTGTAAATAGATTTACACTTACTTTGCAAGACATTTTTTTACATTTTGTTATTTTTAATGTAAAGTGATGTAAAGTTTAAATTTCTACTTTGAAAAGGTAATTTTTAATTTTTAGCTAGTATGATAATAGGAATTTATTATTTTGCTATAGTGAATTTATCATTTTCCTTAGTTACATCTTTTCAATTTACAATATTTGCCTGTTTTACTTTTAAAATGTCTAGTGGTAAGATAGCCATACTTTTCATGAAAAGAACAATACATAAGAAAGGAACAACTATGCACAATGAAAATTTTATAAGTATATTATCAGATACAACTATTAAGTATTTATTAAAAAAGAAAGAAACTAGAAGAATCTTCTTTGATATGATTAAATATCTAACTAATATTGATCTAACCAACTATACTATAGTTGATGCCGAACTAAATAGTGGAAATAAGATTAAGGATTACCGTCTTGATTTGCTACTCAATAATGGTGATATTTTAGTTAATATAGAGGTCAATAATCAGTATAACAAATGGACTAGTACTAAAAGTTTGGTTTATCTTTTTAGGCTTGCTGGTAGTAGATTAGAAAGTGGTAGTGATTATCGAACAAAGGAAGTCATTCAACTTAATTTTAATAATACTTTTTTCACTAAAGATAAAGAGGCAGCCGTCTTAATTTATCAAATATATAACGAGAAATATCAAATAATTAAGAATGGAATAAAAATCTATGATATTTTTCTAGAAAAGTATAAAGGTATTTGTTATACTGGTAACAACAAAGAAGAAATGCTACTATCTATGTTAACAGCTAGTAATGATGAAGAACTAAAAAGAATTGTTAATGGTAACAAGGAAGGAGTTTTTATTATGAATGAATTAGAACAATTAAAAGCTAATGATGAGTTTAATGCTTACTATAATATTGAAAAGGTTCAAAAAATGAGTGAGCAAACCGCTTATTTAGATGGTATTGATAAAGGCATTGAAAAGGGTGTTGAGAAAAGCATGAGTAATGTTGCTAGAGTTATGCTTAAAGCTAAAGAGTCAATTGATAAAATTAGTCTATACACTGGTCTTTCCACTAAAGAAATAGAAAAACTTATCTAGTATATTAGTGTATTATAAGCGAGCAAGAAATCAGTAATATTAATTCTTGTAAAGACAAAGATTATTTCATTGATTAAAATATTTTAAAGGACATATGATAAACCAGATAAATAACTGGTTTATTTTAATTTGTATTAGCAAAAGAAAAGTTCTTCTTAGACAAACTAGTAGAAGAACAATACATTTTATTTATACTATTTCTTTTTACTCTTAGTTAGTTTAATAACTTCACTATAACTAATAACAGTGACAACGACTAATAATATCTGTAAAATTAAAACTATTATTCCAAATATACTACCAGTCTTTAAAGAATTAATTAAGTAGTCAAACTCTAAAACATTTAATCTTCCACCAAAAAATATGATTGAAGTAATTACTACTAATAGTATATAAAGTAAACTACTAATTGCTTCTTTCCATCTCTTTGCTCTAAAAAATTTATAACAACTAACACAAACTATTGCTACTAATAAACATAAAACTACTAAATATATAAAATTAACCATAAACTCTTCCTCCTAATACAACTCTGGTGGCAGTACTTCATCTACTGCTTGTCTTAAGACTTTAGTAACCATTACTAATTGTTTTTCCTCTTCTTCATTTAATTTAACTGGTATTTGTTTTATAATCCCTTCTTTTCCAATAACCGCTGGCATCGAAAAGTATAAGTCATAATCACTTTGATAATTAGAAACAGGATAGATTTTCTTTTCATCATTTAAAATTACTTTAGTAAGTTCTAAAAGACAACAACCAATACCATGTGAGGTATAACCTTTAGAAGATACTATCATTCCACCCATTTTCTTAGTAATAGAGGAAAACTCATCTTTCTCTTCTTTAGTTAAATAATTCTTTAGAGATGACATGGCAATATTAGCATTGTTATAATAAACAAACTGACTATTACCATGTTCTCCTAAAACATAAAGATTAATATCATTACTAGAAATACTTATCTTTTTACTAATCAGACTCTTTAATCTAATAGTATCTAACATAGTACCAGTACCAATTACTTTTTGATAAGGATAAGACAAATAAGTAGCTGTTAACTGACTTATCACATCAACTGGATTAGTAGCTACTAAGATAACACCAGCAAATGATGTTTCTGAAATAGAATCTGTCACTTCTTTAACCATTTTACTAGCACCAGCTAAATCTTCTAATCTACTTTTCTTACTTTGAGGAAGTCCAAGTGCTAAGACACATATATCAGCATCATTTAAAGCCTGATAATTTCCTATCTTAATTGTTAATGATGAATCTATTAAAGTCATTCCTTGTTCTAAATCAAGTATTTCTCCCTTTAATTTTTCTACATCTTTATCAATTAATACTACTTCTCCACTAATAGACTTATCAAACACTAACTTTTCTAAATAAGATAGTCCAACATGTCCCAAACCAATAATCACAATCTTTGCCATATTCTTTTTACTCTTCCCTTCTAAATGCTTTTATAAATTTAGACCATACCTTTTCATTGGAATAATTTAAAATACCTACTTTATATATTTTCATACCATACCTAATAAGTAGATATAAAAGACCAATTAATAAGATAATAGCTATTAAAATATCTAATATACTTATCTCTCCCATTATATATAAAGTTGGGGCTAAAAGGCAAGAGATTAATGGAATATAACCTGCTATTTTTAAGAAAATACTACCTTGAAACATACCAGCCATAATTGCTAAATAGTAACCTGCTAAAAGAATAAAAACAATAGGAGTTTGTAACTGTTGAAAGTCTTCTATATTAGTAGTCATAGAAGCAAGAATACCAGCTAGTAGTGAATAAGCTAAGAATGATAAAATAATTAAGACTAATAAGAATGGTAGTAATGACACTATATCATTAATTAAACCACTAGCAGATAGACTATCCCAAATACTAGTTATTTCACTAGGAATATTTAAACTTCCATTCCTACTACTAATAAAGAAAGCAATTAAACCATAGATAAATAGTAATAAAGCTTGTAGTAAGACAAATAAGTTATTAGCTACTATCTTTGCTAAAAGATGAACTTTAGGACTTACATTAGAAATAATTATTTCCATACTCTTAGTAGTCTTCTCTTCACAAATTTCTCCTCCTACCATTTGAACTAGAAAGATAATTAACATAAAGAATGGTAGTATTAAACTAGGAAAAACTGTACTCATCACTAGTGACATATTTTCATCTTGACTCTTTTTATCACTTAAGACTACTCGTTCAATATCTATATTAGTAGATAATAATGCTAAAGTATTAGTATCTAGATTTAGTCTTTCCATAAGTACTTGTTGTTTAGTAGCATTTAAACCTTGATAAATTACTTGATATACACTACTATCTATCTTTTTATCACTAATAACTTTAGCTTTTAACAAGTTATCATCTAGATTAAGACTTATTAGTATCTCATCATCTTTTATCTTTTTATTTTCATTACTAACACTTTTTACTACTATTTTTTTATCTTCTAACTCACTAGTTAAACTATCTATATTATTTTTTAAATAAGGATAAGAGATATTAGTCTTATCATAAACAAGTACTTTTAATGGTTTATCAAATTCACCTCCAAAGAAAGTTATAATTGAGTTTAGATTAAATAAGGCAAATAATGATAGAGCAAGTATTATATTAACAGCAATAAACCATTTAGATTTTAATTTTTTATTAAAGCTTAGCTTCATAAGGTAGAAAAACTTTCTAGTCATTATTAACACCTACTTTCTCAATAAATATTTCATTTAGAGTTGGTTCTGTTACATCATATTTAGTAATATTATAGTCTTTTACTATTTTAAAGATTGAATCTGCTATATCTAGACTTTCTATCTTTACTAAGTATTCTCCTCTATGTTCTTCTAAAGAAATAACCCCTTTTAGTTTTCTTATTTTATCAAGAGGAAGATTATCTCCTCTAAGTAAAATGTTTTTCTTTCTATACTCATTCTTTATATCTTTTAAGTACCCAGCTACTACTACTTTACCATGAGATAAGATAACAAGCTTTTCACAAAAGTCTTCTATCTGTTCCATCTGATGTGATGAGAAGATAATAGAGCAACCAGTTTCTTGTAATTCTATAATTGCTTTTTTTAACATTTCAACATTAATAGGATCAAGACCGGAGAACGGTTCATCTAAAATTAATAGTTTAGGCTTATTAATAACTGCTGCAATAAATTGAATCTTTTGTTGATTACCTTTTGATAATTCTTTTATCTTTCTATTTTCATAGTCTGATATTTGAAACTTCTTTAACCACTTACGCATCTCTTTTAGAATGTTATCTTCGCTCATTCCTTTTAAAACACCATAAAGTAGTATTTGGTCTTTAACAGTCATTTTAGTAAGTAAACTTCTCTCTTCTGTAACATATCCTATTTTATCAGTTAGACTATAGTCTATTTTTTTACCATCTAAAGTAACATTACCACTTGAAGCATTAATAAGTCCTAAGATTATTCTGAATGTTGTTGTTTTCCCTGCTCCATTTTCACCTAAGAGTCCAAATATTTCTCCTTTTTCTACGGTAAATGATAAGTTATCAACCGCTTTATTTTTGTTATAGTATTTAGTAATATTTTCTACTTTTAACATCTTATTTTCTCCTTTACTAAAGTATAATTTATATATTAGAAAAAGTCTACTATTCATATATCTTTTTATACTATTACCATAGAATGTACCAATAATATAGTACAATACTTAAAGTTACATGAAATATTTTAAAACTCAGTTAATATATTAAATTATCATCTAAATTCTTATAATTTAGGTGATAATTACGTTTACAATGATAAAGAAAAAGAATTAGACTTTTCTATATTTGAAAGTTCTAATTCTAATGTTCCACTTTTATATTCAAGTAATAATTTATCTTCAGTATTATCAGGTATTTGTCACCCTAGCTGTCTATTCCGATAAATTTTTACTTTGCCATAATTTAGGCAATAGTAACAGTACCATTACCCTCTAATTTATCTTCTAACCAACTCTTAGTAGTTTCATCTTTAGTTATTATGTTTATATTAGATGAAACCAAGTTAAACATATTACCACTACCATAGCTAGTTACTTTATCAAAAGTAGCTTTTCTAAAATCTAGATTTGTTAAACTGCTACATACAGAAAACATATCACTCATATTCGTTACTTTTGATGTATCAAAATTACTTAAATCTAAACTTGTTAAATAGTTACAAGTTCCAAACATACCACTCATATCTGTTACTTTTGAGGTATCAAATATGCTTACATCTATACTTGTTAAGCCTCTACATTCATAAAACATATGACTCATATTTGTTACTTCTGATGTATCTAAGGCTGACAAATCTATTGATGTCATTTTCCCAAAGTCCATAAAATAACCTATCATACTTTCATTTGCAATAATTCCACCTTTTCCACCTATTGTTACCCTGTAAGTACTATTACCTGTTCCATCATCTTCTACATATGCCATTACTGAGCCATCCCCTGCTTCTGAGATATC
>OGPT01003825.1_pt1 | contig 10391 bp, 10 predicted proteins | sample 1552951 | NCBI WGS metagenome assembly OGPT01 (sample SAMEA2580224, study PRJEB22360) | human gut metagenome | biome: human gut; feature: human-associated habitat; material: faeces | place: Denmark | collected 2008/2010
TCAATGACGGACAACTTGCTATTTTTTGATTTTATTTCGAACTCACGTTAAAATAGTACGGTTTGACGAACATTCCCATTCATTCAACCTGCCGGATACCGACTTCAAGGCGGAAGTGGTGGCCAGCGGACTGAAAGAGGCCGGGTATGATGCAGAGCGTACCCTCATATTCAGACGGGGAGACATCCGGCGCGGATTCTCGAAAGACATCCATGACATCCACCCGGAATATTCCCATTATGACCTGACGGATTACCTGTATCTTTATGTGAACAGGAGAAGCCTTTATGACGAGCTGCCCGAAGGCATATTCCACAAGAACCTTTACCAGTCCGAGAAAATATCGAAGGAACAGGTGCTGGACGAAATCCGCATCCACCGTGAAGAGGAATTTTTCGCCCGCCGTTTCTTCAAGCCTTTCGAAATCTCCCTGGACCATATGCTGGTAGCCTTCCAGAACAAGGAACGCCGCATTGACGAGATGAACGTACATCCGGATTTCGTAAGCATCTTTTCCGGTCAATGGCCCGTACTGGAACTGCTGCCGACCCATTTGGCGGTCATGCTTGTCCATATGCTGGCCTATATGGAACAGATTACAGCGAGCCTCTCCAAAACCGGCGAGTGCATGACCATTCTGACCGGTGTGCCCGTGCATATCAAGAGAGGAGACAAATGCGTGGTGGAAGTGGATTCCTGCCTTATTCCCAAATTGGGAAGCTGCATTCTGGGAGACGACATGGTTCTGGGAAACAGTTTTGCCGACGGCACCTACCAGATGCTGGTGGAAATCGGTCCCCTGTCCGCCCGACGGATGGAGAACTTCTTTCCCGGCGCCGCCGACAGTAAAATACTGAATGCGCTGACAGAACTGTTCCTCCCCTCGGACAAGGAGATACAGATCCGCTACATCATCCAGCAGGAAGACGCCCGGTTCTGGCTGGGAACCCCAATCGAACAAGGCGCCTATCTGGGTATCAGCACCTATTTATGAATATAAAACATCATCCTATATGAAACCGAAAAACAACACAGAAGTAAGGAAAGCCTATCTGAGATTCGCGGGCTATCTGACATGCTGCACAATCCTTGCGGTAAGCATCTTTGCCTGTTTCCTGAAAACCTCCGGCATAGAAGTAAAGCGAATCACGGAGCAGGCACTGGAATATGACCATATCTATGCCAAAGAGCTGTCCCTGTCGAACAGCATGGACTCCATCTACCAGTACATGAAACTGATGAACACTTCACCGCAAATAAACGACAAGCTCCTGCAAAGCGTAGTCAGTACGCGCAAGATGAACCTGCTCAAATATGTCCAAGGCATGGACACCAAAGATTGCAGGCTTTACAGGCAGCTGCTGGAAAACCTCAACATCTTCCTCGGGGTAAAAGACTCCATCCGTCTGCTGAATATCCAGGAAGAGATGGTGAAGAAAGACCTTATGCAGTGCATCCAAGACAACTGGAAAACAAGGCGTAACCTGAATGTGGGTTCCGGCGGCAACAAACAATAAAACGGAAAGCCATGGACAACAACAGAAAGACAATGAACAAACGGGAAATATTCATGGGACATGCCTATGTATTCCTGTTCTTTTTCCTGACAACCGTAGCGTGTTGTCTGGTAATTTTCATGTGGAACTCAGATTTCAAGATGTTTGAGCAGAAAGAGTTCGTAAAGATCAAAATGAACCGCATCAAGGATTTCCAGCAGGAACAAGCGGAAAGCCAGTTGCCGGTGGACTCCCTGTTCCGTAAAATAGAAACATTTGAACCGGGCGTTTACGCCCAGTATGAAGAAGACGACATCCATTATCTGATAAACAACCTGCGGAACACATACGAAAGGAACAGCTGGGACAAGCGATACAAGCTGTTCATGCACATTGCCGACTTTTATGCCATGTGGCTGTCCGACAGGAAACAGCTATGGAGTATCGGACAAAACATAAGTCTGTTCAAAGCCAATCTGGAGGAGTGCGAGATAGGCTTGCAGAAAAAGGAGGAAGACTTGCGCTCAGGAACTAAAAACAAATGACATGGGAAAAATTTATACCAGAAAGATTCTGTTCGTAATCGCAGCCATGCTGCTGTGCATCCTTGTCGCCATACTGATCCGGCTGTTCTTTTCCAGCCGCACCGTGCGTATGACACTGACCCCCATAGAGGTGGAAACCGGAGAAACAGTCCATTATGCAGACAGCACCCGCAACGCACGCTCCTGGCTTTGGGAATTCGGCAACGGGGACATATCACACGAACGGAGCGGAGAATACGTGTTCAAGAAACCGGGACGCTACCAAGTGCGCCTTCAAGTGGACGGAGGACTGGAAAGGAAACAGATCATCACAGTACACAGGAGCCGGGATGATTACGGAAGCGACGAGCTTGTCAGGATGAAAGCACCGGCAACCGCCTTTCAAGGAGAAATCGTATCTTTCAAAGGATACGGTCCGTCGAAAGAATGGCGCTGGCAGTTCGGAGAATCCGGAATTGTCGATTCGCGGGAGCAGAACCCACTCTACGCCTATACAGAACCCGGCATATACGAGGTTCTGCTGACTACGGAGAATACCCAATATCCGGTCCGGCACACCATTGAAATCCTTCCCCAATATACGGAGAACGACTCGACAGACGTGCTTGTCATCATCGGCAATGACATCCGTGAACACTTGCAAGCCATCGTGGACGGCAAGCCGTTCAATACCCATTACAATTATATCCTGAAGAAATACCTTTGCGGAAATCCAGACATAGCGGTAACCGTCAACAACAGCAAGAAGAATGATTTCTATTCCTATTGCCAAGGACTGAAAATCATAGCACGCAGGAAAACCCTTATAGACGAGGTGTTCGTCGATATGGGAGACAACCTGAACAACGAATGTGTGATGCAGCTGATGGTAACACAGCACGAACGCTTTTCCGAACAAAAAAACAAATGAGGCATGAAAAAGAATTGCATATCGACACTCATAAAAGGAGGATGGATTTGCGGGTGCATCATCTGTATGGCATCCTGCGGACCGGTACACCGTTTTACGCGGATAAAGAATGTACCCCGTGAATATATGCGAAACTATTCCATAGAAGGGGTAAAGGCTCCCCGCAGCCAGACACTGCCCAAGCATACCCCATGGATTGTCTTTGCCAATGAAGCAGGAACGACCTATCTGAGTCCGAGCGGAAAGAACGAGATGCAGTCTGTGAAATACATGGACGCATTTCTCGTCATCAAGCGAAAAGGAGACTGGCTCAGAGTCATTCAATACGACCCAGCCATTCTGAAAAACGGGAAACTGAAAGAATGGAAACAGGTAAAATACTGCGGATGGATCAACCAAAACGACCTGTTGCTGACCCGGAGCGGCTTTACCGACATTGTTACCGGATTCAAAAACAAACAGGTGGTCATGCTGAACGACAGCGTGGCATTGGCCACCCCAAAAACGTATTTTGCCAACGACTCCGTAAAACTGTTCAAAAATACAGACCTGACACAAGAGGCTGGCAAGATTCCATTTTACAGTGTCGTATATCCTTATCAAATATCGGAAGACAAAGGATGCACCCTCGTGGCAGACAAGCCGCAGCTTGACGCAGACAGCATAGGGCATGCTGTCATCGGATGGATAGACGAACGCCTGCTGACCGCCCCCGAACAGCAGCTCCATATAGACATAACCTCGCTGCCGGACAGCACGCTTGTTTTTAAAGACAGGGAACGGAAAGACACCTTGCCGCTATTATCCAACGACCTGAAGCGGAAACTGCAACTTTCGGCCAGCCAGCCTGCTATCCGCTACAGCCCGGTACTGTCCTACCGGAACAATGACACGAGCTTCTGCTTCAAAACCCGGCTTCCGATGCCGGTCATCGACAAACGGGAAAGCTATGTGCTGAATGTCAACGGCAATCCAATCTATTACGGGACTTTCAAAAACAAGATAGAGAAGGACCTGCAAAAAATAAACCTCATGTTTGTCCTGGAAGGAAAAGAGAACACCATCCAACGGTTTCCAGCCGTGGTGAATGCCATCCAGGGACTGCAATCGCAACTGGTGAATGACGACAGCTTTTCTTTCAGGTTCGGTGCCGTGCTTACCTTCAACGAACCGGACAGCCGGAAAGACCCCATCTGCAAACTGACTCCCGACTACATGGAGCTGCTTGATTTCCTTTCCGCCAAAGCACGTAATGCCGAGCAACTGAAACCTACATACGGACGATTCGGCAGCTGGTCCGGCCTTCGGATCGGAGTGGAGCAATTCAACAAATGTCCGGATGAAACCAATATCCTGGTTGTCATCGGCGATAAAGGGTTCAACAGCGAGTGGGCAGACTCCACCTTGGTGAACAAGCTGGTAAAAAACAACTGCCGCATGATCGGCTTCCAGCTCTACGGAGGAGAACCGGATAACTTCAACAACTTCGTGCTGCAAATCGGGAACATGATAGATTGCTCGGCACCACGCATCAGCCGGAAAAAACGGGAACTGATTGTATATCCCGAACAAATCAGAAATGAAAACGAATATGCGGAGGTGAACCATAACACCTATTGTCTGGACTTTCCAAATCGGAGCATGACACAGGGATGGCTGGTGTTTCCGCAAAAGAACGAATCGCTGGAACTGGAAGGACTGACCACCGCCGTGGATTCCATGCTGATACAAGTGAAGTTTGACAATACCCTGCTGAGCAACAGCCTGGCAAGGGCATTCGACGAAGTGGGTACACACCGATATAGGACAGATTCGACAATGACAGCTTATTACCATATCCGCCAGTCGGGGGTACACCCCATGCTATCCGTACTTCCGGATACCGAACCTGCCTGGAGCCTGCCTGCACAGCCAATCGTACTGCCGGACTCGCTGTCCTCCACACTGGACTATTATCTGCTTGTCAACGAAGAGGAGTTCAAACGGTTGAGAAAGTATGTGGAAGCCCCCTCCAAGCTGATCGTTGACTATAAATACGAAGCGGTCAAAAAGAAAAAGCAAGCGAAGGTGGATATCTGCGACTGTCCAGACGACTACCTACAGGCAGATGCCGAAGAATCTACCGTACGTGTAAAGACGGACAGCCTGAACGCACCGGAATATGCCTCAACCCGCCGTGCAAGGAGAAAACTGGTCAGACATTTCCTTTCAGAGCGCAACAGGGACAGATATTGCAAGGTAGGGAGAAAGACTTTCCTGAGAATGCCCCTGTCAGAGGCCTTGCAAAGGTTTACCTCCTGCCCGACCGACTATCCTTTCTTTGAAGTTTACCGTGTCAAGGACTTGCGGAAAAAGAAAATGATTACGGATGCGGAGCTGGACATGCTGATTGAATATTTCAAGGAAAAGAAAAAACTGCTGGACGAAGCCGCCGGCAAGTCGTTCCAGTCCAACGGGCAGACATACTATTGGATTAGCCGTGACCTATTACCATAGTCATTCACCTGAAACTGTATTATCATGATTTATGAAACTATTCTGAAAATAAGAGGAATGGAGGTGCCGATACTCTATTATAACTATCGGTGCCACATCCGGCACTATGATGACCCGAATCTGAGAAAAATCATACAACTCCACATCCAAGTATGCGAGGAAATCGGTAATCAGGAGTGTCTGCCGGTCGAGGGAGACTTAATTACGCTTGCGTTTGAGTGCAAGGGTGAAGAACAGTTCTTCTATGACTGGCTGAACGAAGGAGCCATGCACAACGGGGAAATCCATTTCATCTACAACGAAGTGGAGATTGCGGACATTTTCCGGTTCTGGGACTGCTTCTGTGTGAAAATAGAGGAGTATATGAGTGTCGGAAACTCTCCGATGATGATGGTGCTGTATTTGTCACCGGGGATTATCAAAAGGAATAATCTGGAGGTTAGGGAGAAGGTGTGGAAAATCAGTGACATTATGCAAAAGCAGTCTATTTCTCCTTTGGTAAAAATTGAAGATAAAGGAATCACTGAAGTTTATTGGACGTATAGTAAAAATTATATTCGTTTGAAAAAGAAGTCAAGACATTATATTGACTTAAATTTACATATAAAAACTCATGGATATATGCCTGGCGAATGCATGGCTATATTGATAAAAAGAAATGATTCAACTTCTATTGCAGTAGGAACAAATCAAATACAGATTATAGGACGAGTTAATAATAATAGTGAGGTTATTATTGAAAATGTTTTTGAGAAATATACTTTAAATTTGTGTTAGAATGGTAGATATTATTGTTGAAGTTGAAGGTTTTAAATCAACTTTATTGAAAATAAATAGACCTAAATGGATTGATGTATACAAACATTATCCCAAAATAAATGCAGGTACATTAAATGAAAATGATGAACCTGCAGTTAGTGTTTTCAAAAGAATTTTTGGCGAAGATTACGATAGACGTATTTTTGTAAATGCTTGTGCTACAAGGGTGTCTATTGCTTTATTAGGTGCCAATATAAAAGTAAAAGGAGATTTTGTCATACTAAAAGGTGAATATAAAGGGAGGAGGATTATAACAAGTGCTATTAAACTGTTAAAATGGTTGTCTTCTGATTCTGTTTTTGGAAAAGCTGATATTATAATCAATTCTCCTTCTTGCTTTAATGATGTTTATTCGAAACTTAAAGAAAAAAAGGGAATCTACATTCTTGAGTCTAATAATTATAGATGGGCAAGCGGACATGCAACCTTGTGGTATAATGGAAATGCGATAGGCAAACATAATTATTGGAATCATGCAAAATCAGTTCATTTTTGGGAATTAAAATAAGAAAATATATGAAAATATTTATTTGGGTTTTGTTTCAGTTGTTATTTATATCTATTGGGCTATCACAAAATTGTAATGTTTTTCAGCGAGAAGTTGATAGTATAAATAAGATGCCACTTCGCATTGCATATCTTACACTCATTGATAGCTTAGGTCGATGTGTGAATGAAGAATTTTTAGACTTTGAAAATATGTATCATTATGCGCTTGTAGGAGAGATAGACAGTGATATGAATATACTAGCTACCATATATTTTGATAATCAAAATAATATTAGAAAAACCATAGAAACTTGGCCTGACGGTGGATATCTTAAAAAAATTATATATTATAATAATAAAGAGAAACCTATATATATAATTTATTGTAAGGATGCAGAATTTTATGGGAAAATATATTATGATGGCTACAATTATTATACTGAAAAATCTGTTCCAAAATGTAGTTATAACAAATTTAAGCAAGCTCAAATAGGATCTTCGATAAGTAAAATCAAAAATATTAGTAACGATTTTTTGCAAAAATATTTTTATGCCCCAAGAATTAATTTTGATATTAAACCTGGAGACAAGGGGTTTCTTTGTACTTCACATATATATACGTCTATCAAAGGAGAATTGACTCAAATTGGAGCAGATAGCATACAAATTAGTTTTGGAATGCCTATTATTATAAATTCTATAGAAAAGAAATGGTGCAAAATTTCTTCTGTATTCAATTTTTTTATAGGTTATATACCTATTGCTGATATAGAAATAATGAAACCCTAATAATAATTAGATAGCTATGTATACTCTATTTAGTGATTTTCATATTGCGTTGATATTCTATATATCGATTGACGATATATATGATTATACAATGGACTATATGGAAAACGTAGCCCGAAACTTTACCAAAAAATATCCGAGCTACCTTATCCATAAGAAAAGCGAAGACAAGATAAAAGCCTTTCTGACCGACAGAGTGAAGGCAAAAGTAGAAACCTTTGTGAATGCAGAGGCAAAGAACGTGGCAGTAACCGAGGTGCGAGAAATAGCAGACCTGATAGCGGAATATGAGGGAACGGAAAACTCTTCACCTTATGGTATCCATCCGGCGGACACCCCTTCGTTGGGAAGCACCAGCATGGAGCTTGTCATGAGCATGGATAACGGAGCATCGGACATCCGTCCCATCAATGTCGCCAAGCCCGCAGGCGCATTGGGGAAACCCAAGATAATGAAAAGAAGTGTCATCCGTGTAACCATGGAACTGGAAGTGCAGATGGAAACCAAACAATACTTGCAATTCCTGCAACAGATTCCGGACCTGTTCAGCCTGCATGAATTCCCCAATTTGAGATGCCGCGTGATATGCAACCAGAAAAAGGCAACAATCAACGAAGAGCCAGCACCGGTTGAAGTGAAGGTTTTGGATGACAGAAAATACCAGCGGTGGTTTGTTGCCTTTACCCTGTTGATGGTATGCTGCATGGGCGGAATCATAGCCCTGTTCTTTTCCATTCCGAACCTATACAAACAGGACATCCACTTCCTGCGGAATGATACGATTCATCAGGAGTTTTCCATCTCCAACAGCCGTATTGACTTGAAGGATGTAAGCCTGACGAATCATGGCGGGAAAGACACACTTGTCATCAAGGATAAAAAGATAATCATAGCCAAATAAAAAGCAATGGAAAATTCGATTCAGATACAAGGGATAAGAAACATGCTATCCCATAGCGGATGCCCGGAAGACCTGCTGGAAAGTTACCTGCAATTCCTACAAACCGAAGGCCAACAGGTGCAGATTGTCAGAGGAGAAGTCTTTGTGATGTACGAAAAGGAAGCGCAATACCGCAAGAGAAGGAATGAAAAGATGAAAGGAACCGTAACTTTCTGCAAAAACACGGAGAACGATACAGGGGAATACAATACAGGAGTGTTTATCGGGATGGAGTTTATCCAATGCTGTTTCAACCATGGGATTCCTGCACGGGTGCTGAATGTGCGGAGAGTACATGGGGAAGTGACGGAGATTGTCGTGGAGTTCGGGAAGTAGATGAAAGGAATACTCCTATTGCAGAGCTCCGGCCTAATAGTATGGGGGGAATTGATGGGAAAATCCCCCCCCACGCACTTCATTGATATTTAATGATAGGAAGGATTACTCCTTCTTGGATGTTTTTTCATTATCCAGCCCCAATCGCTTGCATAACTCCGGGTCGTTTTTGATACGGTCCATCTCTTCGTTGATGATGGCCTGCGCGTCCGACTTGATCTGGTCGTAGTTACGCTGAATCTGCTGCATCATGATGTCATTACCGTCCTTGTCCTTGAATTCGTTGATGAAAGGGATTTTCCTGTAGGCTTTTTCTTCCGCACTGACCGCCGCATGGTCTACAACAATTTCGGCATGGAATATTTTCTGTTCTATCTTCTCGCCAAAATTATCCGCCACAGCCCCGACAAACGTACCTTGCGACAGATTGGCAATCTTGGATGCCGGGATGAGCGAGTCAAGCTGCGTGTTGATGGAAGTGGAAACATCCTGACGGTTGATGGAAACGGACTGACGCTGCTGGAGCACCTTGCCGAAGCGTTCAGAAAGTGTCTTTGCGGTTTCTCCGACCACCTGCCCGCTGAATATATTTCCTACCGTGTTCTGAATAACCTTGGACTCCTTTTCACCATAATCGCGGGTCAGCTGGCTGAAATCCTGAAAACCCAGAAGCACGCCCACCTTGTTGCTTCGTGCCGTTGCAATCAGATTGTCAAGCCCCCGGAAATAAATGGTGGGAAGCTCATCGATGATTACGGCACATTTGAGCTGTCTTTTCTTGTTGATAAGTTTGACAATACGGGAATTATATAGTCCGAGTGCAGCCGAATAGATGTTCTGCCTGTCCGGATTGTTGCCGACACAAAGTAATTTGGGTTCTTTCGGATTGTTGATATCCAACGAAAAATCATTTCCTGTCATCACCCAGTATAGTTGTGGGGAAATCATACGCGTAAGGGGGATTTTTGCCGAAGCAATCTGGCCCTGGAGCTGATCCTGCGCCCCTCCTTTCCATGCATCCATGAAAGGAGAAAGGTAGTTTTCCAACTCCGGATAGGAAGTCAGGACGGTGAACAGGTCCGAATAAGGCTTGTTCAGTAATTCCACCGCATGCGGGAACGTACAATAAATCCCGTTCTTGTAAATCTTCAAATACCAGATTATTGCAGCAAGCAGAATGATGGGGGATTCTACAAAAAAGTCACCCTGCTTTTCAATCCAGGTGCGATTGAGGTTGAGCATTATCGTATAGCTCGCCTCGTACGCATCGGAAATGTCCGTCATAAATTCCGGATTGATAGGATTGCATCGGTGAGACCTGCGCGGATCGTCGAAATTTATGACATAGAACCGGGGCTTGACCTCGTACTTGTCCATATTCTTCAACAAAGAATTATAGGCTATGGTGGACAGGTCATCAAACTTGTAATCGTAGATGTAAATCGCAAAGCCCTTGGCTATAAGCTGGCGTATGTAACTGTTGACTATCGCATAGGACTTGCCGCTACCCGGTGTTCCGATAACCATGCAGGCACGGAAAATATTGACAATATTGACAAATCCGTTATTCC
>OGPT01003826.1_pt1 | contig 10391 bp, 11 predicted proteins | sample 1552951 | NCBI WGS metagenome assembly OGPT01 (sample SAMEA2580224, study PRJEB22360) | human gut metagenome | biome: human gut; feature: human-associated habitat; material: faeces | place: Denmark | collected 2008/2010
AGCTGGACGCCAAGAGCATCGACTGCATCTGGAACGGCCTGACCCTGACCGATGAGATCAAGGAGAACACCGCCACCACCAAGCCCTACGCCAAGAACGCACAGGTCGTGGTCGTGAAGGACGGCACGGAGTACACCTCTACGGCGGACCTCGTGGGCAAGACTGTGGTCGCAGAAGCCGGTTCCGCCGGTGAATCGGCCATTGCAGACGATGCAAGCCTGTCGCAGGCCGATTACATCTCCAAGAGCGTCCAGACCGACTGCCTGATGGAGGTGGCCGCCGGTACCGCAGATGCCGCTGTGCTGGACCTGACCCTGGCCAACGCGATGATCGGTGAGGGCACCGACTACGTAGACCTGAAAATCGTCGATGAGCTGAACGCCGAGGAGTACGGCGTGGCCTTCCGCAAGGGCAGCGATGCCGCAGCGGCCGTCGATGAAGCTTTTGATGCGCTGAAGGCTGACGGCACCCTGAGCGCACTGGCCGAAAAGTACGAGCTGGCGCTGGCCGACTGACCGTAGACCGCAATGCAGAAAGCCGCTCCGTTCCGGGGCGGTTTCCTGTTGGAAGTACAAAAAATTGATGGGTGTGTTTTTGTGTCTGTGATTCTTGGGCGCCTATCCGGCGCATTCCTGCTCAACTGTGAGCTGTTTGCCCTGACGCTGCTGTTCGCGCTGCCGCTGGGCCTTGTGGTGTCGTTTGGCTCCATGAGCCGCTGCAAGCCGCTGAGCGCCGCGGTCAAGACCTTCGTCTGGATCATCCGCGGCACTCCGCTGATGCTGCAGATCATCGTCATCTACCTTGGCCCCGGTCTGCTGGGGATGAGCAACCCCTGGCCCTCCGGCTCCGGCGGGCGGATGGTGGCAGCCGTGGTGGCGTTTGCCATCAACTATGCCTGCTACTTCTCGGAGATCTACCGCGGCGGCATCGAGGCAGTGCCCAAAGGCCAGACCGAGGCCGGGGAGGTGCTGGGCATGACGAAGACGCAGATCTTCTTCAAAGTCACGCTGCTGCAGGTCATCAAGCGCATCCTGCCCCCGATGGGCAACGAGATCATCACGCTGGTCAAGGATACCTCGCTGGCGAATACCATCGCCAACAAGGAGATCATCATGATGGCCAAGGAATACAGCGCAAAGGGCCTGATCTGGCCGCTGTTCTCCACGGCCATCTTCTTCCTGATCTTCGTCGGTGTGCTGACCGTTCTGTTCAACTGGCTTGAGAAAAAGCTCGATTATTTCCGCTGCTAAGGGAGGGGTTCAATTATGGCATTGCTCGAAGCCTCCGGCATCGGGAAAAATTTCGGGGACACCCACGTCCTCAAGGACATTTCGCTCACTCTGGAGCAGGGCGAGGCGCTGGCCATCATCGGCTCGTCGGGTTCCGGCAAGACGACCCTGCTGCGCTGCCTGAATTTTCTGGAACGGCCGGACACCGGCGTCATCAAGGTGAACGGCGAGACCATGTGGGACGCCGCCGACCCCGCCACCCAGCGGGAGAGCGAAGTGCGCAAGAAGCGTCTCCACTTTGGTCTGGTGTTCCAGAACTTCAACCTTTTCCCGCAGTACACCGCGCTGCAGAACGTCATGCTGGCGGGCGAGCTGCTGGCCAAAGAGCGCCCGGACTACAAGGCCCGCAAAAAGGCCATCCACGCCGAGCTGGAGCAGCAGGCAAAGGAGCTTCTGGCCCAGATGGGTCTGTCGGAGCGTGCCGGACACTATCCGCACCAGCTGTCCGGCGGCCAGCAGCAGCGCGTGGCCATTGCCCGTGCGCTGGCCCTGCACCCGGACATCCTCTGCTTCGACGAGCCGACCTCGGCCCTCGACCCGGAGCTGACCGGTGAAGTGCTGCGCGTCCTGCGCGACCTTGCCGACCGCAAAACGACCATGATCATCGTCACCCACGAGATGCACTTTGCCCGCGACGTGGCAGACCGCATCCTCTTCATGGATGGCGGCGTGGTCGTGGAGGAAGGCCCCGCCAAAGAGCTCATCGACCACCCCCAGGAGGAGCGCACAAAGCAGTTCCTCGCCCACTATTCTGAATGACCGCATCTGCCCCCGGAGAGGTTGCCTTTCCGGGGGCGGTTTTGCTATAATAGATTCGAACAGGAAGGAGGGAGTTCCGGTATGACGACAAAACGAGAACAGGCTATGCGCAATGCGGTGGCGTCTGCGCGGATGGAGGGGCTTCCGGTCTCCAAACAGACGGAGCGCGATTGTGTGCGCTATCTGGAAGGACGAATCGATACGGCAACCCTTGTGCAGGAGATCCTGAACCGGCAGCGTGGGCAGGACCGGCCAGCCCGGAGGTGAAGCATGGGATATACCATGCGTGTGTTTCTGGCCCAGCTGGCGCAGAACGCAGGCTATCGGCTGGATTTTTCCTGTGTGGATGCCGATGAGCTGATGATCGCAACGATATACGCCGCACAGGGTATCGACCTGCCGCTGAAAGATGTGCTGGACAAGATCATAAAAGAATGACAACATCTGCCCCCGGAGAGGTTGCCTTTCCGGGGGCGGTTTTGCGCAGGTGCGCGGATTCTACTGCTGGTCGGTTGCGGGGCTGCGGAATTTCTGCTACACTGGAGCCAACAAGACCGGACAGGGGAGGACGACACGATGGAGCAGAACTTCGAACGAAACAAGCAGGCGTTCGCGGCGTTCCTGGCGCAGCTGCGGCGGGAAAAGGGCTGGACGCAGAAGGACTTGGCCGAGAAGTTGTATGTCTCGGACAAGGCAGTCAGTAAATGGGAGCGAGGCCTGAGTGTGCCGGACGTTTCGCTGCTGCTGCCGCTGGCCGAACTGCTGGGCGTCTCAGTGACAGAATTGTTGGAGGGGCGGCGGCTGGAAGAAGCGGCCATCCCGGCCGACGAGGTGGAAGTGCTGGTGAAAAAGGCACTGACCCTCCCGACGGAACCGGCGGAAGTGAAACAGGAACGGGTGAAAAAGTATCTGCCGACGTATCTGGCCTGCAACGTGCTGGGTGCGGTAGAAGCACTGATGGTCTGGAATCTGGGGTGGATGGAAGAAAAGATGCAAATGCTGCTGTGGATGAGCTGCGGTTTTGGATTCCTTTTCGGGGCTTACTTTTTCTTTACAGAGGAAGTGCTTCCGGGTTACTATGATGAAAACCGTATCAACTACGTTACACAAGGGATTTTCCGAATGAATATTCCGGGGGTCTATTTTAACAACCGGAATTGGCCGGTCATTTTAAGATGGGGACGTATTTGGACGGTTGTGACGGCGGTGGCAATGCCGTTATTGCTTGCGCTTGGCACATGGGCAGGGAAGATGGTTGGAAAAGAACTTTGCCTGATGATCTGGTTGGTATATTTGGTGAGCATGGCATTTGCAATCATCGTTCCGGCACGAAAGTATGAATTTGGTGCACCGAAGAAAAAATGACCACATCTGCCCCCGGAGAGGTTGCCTTTCCGGGGGCGGTTTTGCACTCCATGCAGGAAAACCGACTGGACGACCGTTTTATGGAGTGAAAGGATGTGGAACTCGATGAAACGGAAGCGTTCTGCGCGGAACCGCCGGGCACGGCGGTGTCTGTTTTTGATCTTGCTGGCTCTGCTGGCACTGCTGCTGATGTGGCCTCGGACGGTCCATCTGGAGGGGCTGGTCAGCCCGTATGCCATTCTGGTGGATGCTGACAGCGGAGAGGCAGTGGCAGAAAAAGAGGCGGATGTGAGCATCTACCCGGCCTCGATGACCAAAGTGATGACGGCCCTTCTGGCCCTTGAGGCAAACCCAGACCTGGAACAGCCGGTGACCCTGCCGGAGGACATCTTCCCGGAATTGCGGGCCGAGGGCGCATCGATGGCGGGGTTTCGGCCCGGTGAGACGGCCACCGTGCGGGACCTGTTATACGGTGCGCTCCTGCCCTCCGGCGCGGAGTGCTGCGAGACGCTGGCGCGGGAAGTGAGCGGTTCGGAGGAAGCCTTTGTGGAGTTGATGAACCAAAAGGCGGCAGAGCTGGGGATGCGTTCCACCCACTTCTGCAACCCCACCGGCCTGCACGACCCGGAGCATGTCTCCACCGTGCGGGATATGGCCCGGCTGCTGCGGGCTGCGATGCAGAACGAGACCTTCCGTGCCATCCTGAGCGCCGGGCGCTACGCCGTCCCGGCGACGGACCTGCATCCGGAGGGCTTTACAATGACGAGCACTTTCTGGGCAGAGTTGGGCGATGTCTCCCTGTGGAGGGGGCAGTTCCTGGGCGGCAAAACCGGCTACACCAGCGCGGCGGGGCTTTGTCTGGCCAGTGCCGCACAGGTGAAGGGGAAACGGTACATTCTCGTCACGGCGGGTGCGCTGGGGAACCACGGCACCGAGCCTTACCATATCGAAGATGCTGTCCGGGTCTACCGCCAGCTGACTCGCTGAGATATGAGCAGAATCACTAATTTTTGCGTGGAATCTTTGTTGAAGCTTATCAAAAGGAGACTCTTGAAAAATTACCGCAATCTGATATAATCACATTCGTGAAAACCACAACGTCCTGCCCCTTTTCCGGCAGGGCGTTTTTGTCGGCAAAAAATCGGTTTTGATGCTTTTGATGACCCCCAAAGGAGGGCACTGACATGACAAAAGATATGACACAGGGCAGCCCACTCAAGCTGATCCTCGCCTTTGCGGTCCCGCTGATGCTGGGCAGCCTGTTTCAGCAGTTCTACAATCTGGCCGATACCATCATCGTGGGCCGGTTCGTCGGTGTGGAAGCGCTGGCAGCGGTCGGCAGCGTGGGCGGCCTGAACTATCTGGTGCTGGGCTTCGTCAACGGCATCGCCTGCGGCTTCTCCATCCCCATTTCGTGGACGTTCGGCGCGAAGGACTACCGTGAGATGCGCCGTTACACAGCCAACGCCGTCTGGCTGTCGATCTTCTTTGCGGCGGTGCTCACCGTGGTCACGGTGGCCATGACCCGTTCCATCCTGGTCTGGACCAACACCCCGGACAACATCATCGACCTGGCGGATGTCTACATCCGCACCATCTTTGTGGGCATCCCGTTCACCCTGCTGTACAATATGACCAGCGCCCTGATGCGCGCTCTGGGCGACAGCAAGCGCCCGCTCTACTTCCTGCTGGTGGCGAGCTTCCTGAACATCGGGCTGGATCTGCTCTGCATCATCGTGTTCCGGATGGGTGCCTTCGGTGCGGCGTTCGCCACCGTGTTCAGCCAGGCCGTGGCTGGTCTGGGCAGTCTGCTCTATATCCTCAAACATTACGGGGAGCTGCGCTGGTCCAGAGAAGAGGGGCAACTCAGCAGGACGCACTGCGCCAAGCTCTGCAGCATGGGCATCCCCATGGGCCTGCAGTGCAGCATCACGGCCATCGGCAGCGTCGTGCTGCAGGGTGCCGTCAATGGTCTGGGCAGCGACATCGTGGCAGCACAGACGGCCGGCGGCAAGGCGGCGCAGTTCCTCTGCGTCCCGCTGGAGAGCATCGGCACGGCCATGACCACCTACGCCAGCCAGAACATGGGCGCACACGACCTGAACCGCGTGAACAGGGGCGTCAATACCGCGCTGGGCATCGGCGTGGTGTACAGCATCGTGTCCTTCCTCATCCTGCGCGTGGCGGATAAGCCCCTCATCGGACTCTTCTTGGAGAGCGACCAGACTGAGATCATGGCCAACGCCCAGAGCTTCATTTTCTGGAACAGCGTCTTCTACATCCCGCTGGCAGTCCTCATCATCTACCGCTATACCATTCAGGGGCTGGGCTATTCCAGCCTGGCCATGTTTGCCGGGGTGGCCGAGATGGTCGCCCGTGCGCTGGTGGGCGTCCTGTTCGTGCCGCTGTGGGGGTACTTTGCCGCCTGCATCGCCAGCCCCGTGGCCTGGTTCTTTGCCTGCTTCTTCCTCATCCCGGCCTACATCGTGGTGTACCGCCGCCTGAAAAAGGAAAAGCTGGTGCCTCGCGCAAACCTGTAAGAATCAAAAGAAGCGTTTTGCGATGACTGCATTGCAAAACGCTTCTTTTTATATTATACTGATTATAATTATGCCACAGAAAGGGCGGTGGAGCCGATGGAGCAGGAACTGGAACAGATCGAGGGTACGGTCGAAGACATCATCTACGAAAATACGGACAACGGCTACACCGTCTTTGAGATCTCCGGCGGCGGCGTCCTCACGGTGGTGTGCGGCGTGGTGGGGGAGCTGCATGCAGGCGAGAGCGTCGTCTGCCGCGGCAAGTATGAAAACCACGCCACCTATGGCCGCCAGTTCCACGCACAGGAGTGCGAGACCGACATGCCCAAGGATCTGGAAGCCGTCTATGCCTTCCTCGCCAGCGGCTCGCTGCCCTACATCGGGGCGCGCACGGCCACGAAGATCCTCGACAAGTTCGGGGCACAGGCACTGGAGATCATTGCGAACGACCCGGCCCAGCTGACCACCATCTCCGGCATCTCGGCGGACAAGGCCGACCGCATCCAGCAGGAGTTCAAGCGGATGTTCGGGATGCGGGAGCTCATCGCCTATCTGGCGCAGTTTGAAATCAGCCCCCGCCGCGCAATGGAGGTGTTCCGGGTGTTCGGCCCCAGCGCCATGAACGCCATCTCCTCCAACCCCTATCTGCTCTGCGGCGAGCCGCTGCAGCTGGATTTCCGCCACGCCGACAGCATCGCCCAGTATTATCACATGGAAGGGGACTGCACCCAGCGGCTGGAAGCTGCCCTTCTGCGCACTCTGCGCCACAATGCGGGCAACGGCCACACCTGCCTGCCCCGTGCGCAGCTGCTGGAAACGGCCTCCAATTTCATCCACCAGCCGCCGGAAAAGCTGGCCAAAGCGCTGGACCAGTGCATCGAAACGGACGAACTCAGCGTCCGGATGTTTGAGGGCACACCCTACATCTACCTGCCCGACCTGCTGGCCGCCGAACAGGACATCGCCGACCGGCTGGCCCTGCTGGCCAAGCGGGAGAAGCAGACCGTCCGCGACCTGGACAAGAACATCCAGGTATTGGAGCTGACCCAGGGCTTTGCCTATGCACCGCTGCAAAAAGAGGCCATCCGCAAGGCAATGACCGAGAACTGCCTCGTCCTCACCGGCGGCCCCGGCACCGGCAAGACCACCACCGTGAACGCCATCCTGCAATTGCTGGAACATCAGGCCGAGCGGGTGGCCCTCTGTGCCCCCACGGGCCGCGCGGCCAAGCGGCTGAGCGAGCTGACCGGCCGGAAGGCCTCCACCATTCACCGCCTGCTCGAAGTGGACTACACCGGCGGCGTGGTCAGCTTCATCCACAACGACAAGAACCTGCTCAAGTGTGATGTCGTCATCCTCGACGAGATGAGCATGGTGGACGTCAAGCTGTTTCAGGCCCTTATCGCGGCGCTGCGGTACAGCTGCCGCATCCTGATGGTGGGCGATGCCGACCAGCTGCCCAGCGTCGGCCCCGGCAACATCCTGGGCGAGGTCATCCGCTCCGAGCGGGTACCCACCGTCTGCCTGAATGAGATCTTCCGGCAGGCCAAACGGAGCCTCATCGTGGAGAACGCCCACCACATCATTTCCAGTGAGCCGCTGCAAAAAGGCGGCAAGACCGACGACTTTTTCTTTCTGGAATCGGACGGCGATGCAGCCCAGAAGCTGGTCTGCGACCTCGTCACGACCCGCCTGCCCCGGAGCTACGGCTTCGACCCCGTCCGGGATATCCAGGTGCTCTGCCCGACCAAGCTCGGCCCCACCGGAACCCAGGCGCTGAACGTGGAGCTGCAGAACCTGCTCAACCCGGAGCAGAAGGGCAAACCCCAGCTGCAGAGCGCGGCCCGCGTCTTCCGGGTGGGAGACAAGGTGATGCAGGTGCGCAACAATTACGAGATCGTCTGGCAGCGGGTCGGCGGGGAACAGGGCGTGGGTGCCTACAACGGCGACATCGGCATCGTGGAGTCCATCAACATGCGGGAGCGCTCGATGGTGGTCCGGATGGACGACCGGCGGCTGCTCTACCCGGCGGAGAACCTCAACGAGCTGGAGATCGCCTACGCCATCACGGTGCACAAGAGCCAGGGCAGCGAGTTCCCTGCGGTGATCCTGCCGGTGGCGCAGGTGCCGCCCCGGCTGTGCTACCGGAACCTGTTCTACACCGGCGTCACCCGCGCACGGAAGCTCTGTATCGTGACCGGGCGGCGGGATGTCGTGAACCGGATGATGGGTAATGTGCGCCAGAACCTGCGGTACAGCGGCCTGTGCACCCTGCTGCAGCAGGCCCTGCCCGCCGAACAGCAGAAACTTGAGGAATGACGCAGGAAACCGCCGTTTCGTGCAAGAACGCGGGTGTACTTTTCCGAGCGGTTATGTTATACTATAATGTGTTTGATTACCCGGCCGGGGAGACCGGCATTCAGATAGGAACAGGGAAAGCAGAGAAAGGATCTTCGTATTATGGCACAGAATGATATCGGTATCGACCTTGGTACCACGACCATCATCATCGCGCAGGAGGGCACCGGCGTGGTGCTCAATCAGCCCAGCGTGGTGGCGGTGGATACCCGCAAGAACTCGGTGCTGGAGGTTGGCGACAAGGCGCTGGCCATGGTGGGCCGCACCCCGAACTATATTTCCGCGATCTTCCCGCTGAAGGATGGCGTCATCAGCGACCACACCATGACCCGCGAGCTCATCTGCCGGTTCGTCAATCAGGTGTACAGCTCCCACATGGTCAAGCCCCGCGTGGCGGTCTGTGTGCCTGCGGCCATCACCGGCATCGAGAGCGACGCCGTGGTCGAGGCGGTCATGGCAGCCGGTGCGCGTCAGGTCTACCTCATTGATGAGCCCATCGCCGCAGCCCTCGGCTCCGGCATCGACATCACCCAGCCCGACGGCCGGATGATCATTGACATCGGCGGCGGCACCACGGACATCGCGGTGCTGAGCCTGGGCGGCAAGGTCAAGGCCACCAGCGTTCGCGTGGCGGGCAACCACTACGATGACGAGATCTTGAAGCATGTGCGCAACAAGTTCAGCATCGCCATCGGTCAGCGCACCGCCGAACAGCTGAAAAAGAACGTGGCCTGCTGCCCCCAGAAGGCCGATTTCAACGAGACGATGGAGGTCAAGGGCCGCAGCCTGCTGACCGGCCTGCCCATCCGGGTGAACGTCTCCACCAGCGACCTGTACGAGCCGGTCATGATGCTGAGCGAGCAGATCGGCACGGCGGCCCATCAGGTGCTGGAAAAGACCCCGCCGGAGCTGGCCGGCGACATCTTCCGCAACGGCGTGGTGCTGACGGGCGGCGGTGCCCAGCTGCACGGCCTGCCGGAGTACCTGAGCCAGGAACTCAAGGTCAACGTGGAGGTCTCGCCCGACCCTGTGAACTGTGTGGCGCTGGGCACGGCCATGAGCCTGAGCGTGCGCGACCGGCTGGAGACCGGCTTTACGGACGCGACCCCCCGCATCGGCCGCCGCTGAGCGAAAAGACGTACTTCACGGTTTGGAAAAAATTGCGATATTTTTTGTTCATCGTTGTTGAATCGGGCCGGAAAATATTGTATAATATTTTCAAATCGGTTTTTGCGGGCGGAGCTATGCGCTTTGGCCGCAGAAGAATAAATGACTAGGAGGAAGAACATGAATCTGGGTTCTGATGTGGTTATCACCATTACCGGTATCGTATTGGTGTTTGCCATCCTTGTCCTGCTGATGGCGATCATCACGCTGGAGGGCAAGATCTTCGACGGCATGAATGTCAGGAAGGCAGCAGCAAAGGCTGCACCCAAGGCTCCCGCTGCAAAGCCGGCCGCACCTGTTCAGCAGGCTGCTGCTCCTGCTCCTGTGGTGGAAGAGGGCACCCCCGGCGATGTGGTGGCTGCGATCATGGCAGCGATCCACGCAATGGGCAACGGAAAGTACACCCTCAAGGCCGTGCGCCGCAGCAAGAATGGCTGGGGCAAGGCCGGTGTCAACGACACCACCGCACCTTTTTAACACAGGAGGAAGAACATGACACAGTTTATCAGCACTCTGGTCGGTATTTTCCAAAGCTCTGGCTTTGCCCGCTTCGGCGAGCCGGGCGGCTACCTGTACGCAATCATGATTTGCGTCGGCTGCTTCTTGCTGTACCTGGCCATTGTGAAGGAATTTGAGCCCCTGATCCTGCTGCCCATGGCGTTCGGCATGATCCTTGCCAACCTGCCCGGCAGCGGCATCATCCACATGCAGTATTTCGTCGGCGATGGTCTGGAACACCCGATGTGGGTCGAGATCCTGAACAACGGCGGTCTGGCCGATATGCTCTACATGGGCGTCAAGCTGGGCATCTACCCGCCGCTGATCTTCCTGGGCATCGGCACCATGACCGACTTCGCACCCCTGATCTCCAACCCCAAGAGCCTGCTGCTGGGCGCTGCAGCCCAGTTCGGCA
>OGPT01003830.1_pt1 | contig 10384 bp, 8 predicted proteins | sample 1552951 | NCBI WGS metagenome assembly OGPT01 (sample SAMEA2580224, study PRJEB22360) | human gut metagenome | biome: human gut; feature: human-associated habitat; material: faeces | place: Denmark | collected 2008/2010
CTACCAGACCTGCGTCAAGCTGTATTCTCCCCAAGTGGAAACGCTGCGGGCCTACTTCAAGATCAACGCCCCGAATCCCGGAGCCATTGCTTTGGTGAAAACCACAGAGGACGGTCAGAATTTATCTGGTTGGCGTTTCGGCGTGTATTCCAACGCTGCCTGCACCACGCTGGTATCCGGCCCCCATACGACGGACAGCAGCGGTAAAATCAGCATCACCGGGCTGAACGCCGGAACTTACTATGTCAAGGAGCTTGAACATAGCGACAGCAGTATTTCCTCCCGCTACACCTGTTCCGGAGACAATCCGCAGAAAGTCACAGTGTCCAACGGTGCTACCACCAGTGTCAGCTTTTACAACAAGCTGGCCGTAGGCGCGCTGGCAATCCGGAAGTCCACCAACACCGGCAACCATCTGGGCGGCTGGAAGTTCATTGTAAAGAAGGACAGCGCGGAAATTCCCGGCTCTCCCTTTACCACGAATGAAACCGGCATCATCCGCATTTCCAATCTGGCTCCCGGAAAGTATGTCGTTCTGGAATCTCCTACCGACGATCCCTATTGGACTGCGGAATTGGGATACCACACCGTCACCGTGGAGTACGGAAAAACCGCCGTTGACCAGTGGCTGAACAAGGAGCAGGGCCTGGGCTGCTTTACCAAGTCCACCAACACGGGAGACGAGATCTCCGGCTGGCATATTACTGTCTATGCGGACGAAGCCTGCACTCAGGAACTCCATACTCTCATTACCGGTCAGGACGGAACCGCTTGCATCTATCTGGAACCCGGAACCTATTGGGTCAAGGAAACCGGCAGTGAGGACGTGCGGGACGATTACTGGAAAATGGACGATTCCGTGAAGCAGCTGGTGATCCGCGCCCATGAGAAAACCACTCTGGAGTTCGTCAACAACTACAGCGGTAGAATTGCCATCCGGAAATCCGTGGAGCCGGAAGGCACATTGGAGGGCTGGAAGTTCAGAATTACGGATGCGGACGGTAAGGAAGTCTCCGGTTCTCCCTTTACCACGGACAAGGACGGGAAAATTCTCACCGGGAATCTTACCCCCGGCGAATACACCGTGGAGGAAGTGCTGCCTACCGACAGTCTCTACACCGGAGAAGCCCCGAAGGCCGTCACTGTTGTTGCCGGTAAGACGGCAGAGGTATCCCTCCTCAACAAGCTGCGCGCCGGAAAAATCACCATCCGTAAGGTGGACACCAATGACGAGCCTTTGGCGGGAGCCACCTTCCTGCTGGAAAGCAGCGAGGACGGAAGCCTCTGGTATCCGGTCATTCCCGGCACTGACGGTATCTGTGTTCTGGGTGAGCGTTCGGAAGAAAACCTCGCAGCCGCCAGCAAAACCTCCGGTGAGGACGGTCTGCTGATATGGGAGGGCCTGCCCACCGCTCTGCAATACCGGATCACCGAAACGAAAGCACCGGAGGGCTATACGCTGCTGAAAGACTATGCCTTTGTCGGAACCCTGCCCGCAGACAATACCGAAATGGAGCTGCGGGTAGTCAACGGAGAAGCCTTTGCTCTGCCCAAGACTGGTGCTACCGGCCTGACGGTGCTGCCGCTCGCAGTCATATTCTGTTTCTCGATTTGCGTGGGAGCAATTTTGTATCTGCGCAAGCGTGAAACTAAATTCAACTGACCGGGGAAATACCCCGGATTTTTTCTGCCCCAAGCTCAAAATCTATATTTCAGAAAGGACTTTACTATGAAAACCATGAAGAAAATCGTTTGCGCCCTTATGACCCTCGTTCTGCTTTTGTCCAGCGTTCCCGCTGTCTTTGCAGACGAAGCAGATATCAAAACCATCGCTCAGGATACCGCTTGCAGCCTGACCGTCTGGAAATTTGACTACACCAACGCCAAAAAGGACGGCGTGTGGGATGAAGATGCCTTCCCCTCCACCGGCTGGCAGGAAAGCTATGTGGAAAACGCCCTGATAAATACCAACCGTAAAGGCGACACTGACGGCCAGAACGGCAATGCTTTGGGGAACGGTCAGACCAGCAAGGGGTATGCCATTGCCGGTGTGGAGTTCACCTATCTGAAAGTCGCGGACATCACGACTTTCCAGAATCAGGAGACAACCCAAGTCCTCTATGGCTTCCACAAGACGGATGCCGCCAATCTGCTGAAAGCCATTGGTCTGGAAAACGGTGCCGACCGCTGCGCCGAAGCCGACAGTCTGGACGCCGACCGCTGCTTCTACACCTCCGATACGCTGAACAAGGCTCTGTCCCAGAGTCTGGAAGCGAACTCCACAACCGTGAAAAACGCTCTGGAAACCTTCATCCGTAACGGCGGCACGGCTATGGATCCCACCAATGAAGTCGGCAAGACCTCAGCTAAAAATTTGCCCGTAGGTCTGTATCTGCTGGTAGAAACCAAGGTCCCCGAAATGGTTACTTCCACCACCAATCCCTTCTTCGTTTCCCTGCCCATGACCACCGTCACCGGCAATAACAACTCCGCTTCTCAGAATGGCGGTGCCGCCTGGAATTATGATGTGGTCGTGTATCCCAAGCAGGAAACCGGCATTCCCACCCTGGAAAAAACGGTTCGGGAAGCCAAGGCCGACACCGGCAAGAACGAAGGCTCCGCTTCCATCACCGACGGCTTTGCCCACACCGCTACCGGTTCCGCAGGCGACACCATGGAATACCAGATTATTTCCACTCTGCCCACCATCACCTCTCAGGCAACCGCTCTGTCCACCTACAATTTCCATGATACCCTCTGTGAAGGACTGACCTATGACAAGGACGCAGGCGTGACTGTGGAATTCTTTACCGATGCCACCTGCACCGATAAGGCTGCCACATGGAGTCAGGATTCCGGCAAATTCACCGTCACCTACAGTGAAGATGACCGTCATATGACCGTGGACATTGCCAAGGCCGGTCTGGATGAAATCAACGGAGCTACCGCCAACAAGAACGGCAAGCTCTACACCGGCTACTCCAACTACACCGCCCGTGTGACCTACAGTGCCGTTATCAACTCCGACAATTCCTTTGCCTACGGCGAAAAGGGCAACGAGAACACCGTCATTCTGACATGGAAGCGCACTTCCGGCGACTACTATGACACCCTCATTGACGACTGTCATGTGTTCTCTTTCGGTCTGGATCTGACCAAGCTGTTCTCGGATGTGGACGCGGAAACCGCCGCCGAAACCAAGCTTTACGACAGCGTGAAGTTCAAGATTCAGAACAAGACCGACGGCATATGGATCATTGCCAAGCGCAATGACGCGGAAGGGGTCTACTATGTCACCGGCCATACCGATAAGGAAACCGACGCCACTGTCTTTACCCCCGTCACCATGGGCAAGTCCTACGGCCACATCATGGTCAAAGGTTTGGAGGAAGACACCTACACCATCATCGAAACCCAGACCGCCAATGGGTACACCCTGCTGAAAAACGCAATTACCGTCACCATCTCTCTGAAAGAGAATACCGCCAACACCTGCAATGTCTACGCCAAGGATGTGCTGGGCGTTCTCCAGAATGACCCTCACTATTCTTTTGACGGCGGTGAGGATCTGAAGCTGGCCAACATCCCCCAGCGGGCGCTGTCCCACAACTATCCCACCGTTTCCGCAACTGTGGACAAGAATGATGTCACCATGCTGGAGGACAACGGTTCTGCCAACGCCGAAGTTCCCTTGACCGTGAAGAACACCAAGGGCTTTGACCTGCCCAAGACCGGCGATCACGGCACATGGATGTACAGCCTTGTAGGCATTCTCCTGATGTCCGCCGCGGCCGGTGTCATTGTTCTGACTGCCAGAAAGAAGAATGGCCGGTAAGTATCTGGCACCCCGGACAGACACTCCGGGGTGCTGTCCGAAAGGAGAGAATTCTATCCGAGACAAACGTAGAAAAATCATCACCATTTCCCTTGCGGTTCTCTTTTTCCTGCTGGCACTGGGGCTGACCATCTACCCGGTATTCAGCAGCCGCTACAATGAAGCCCACCAATCCCAGATTCATACGGAGTATCAGGAAGCGGTGAATGCGCTGCCTGACACCGCTATCCCGGAGGCCAGAGCCGCCGCCCAAAGCTACAATAAGGAATTATGGAGCAGCATCGTCCAATACGGAAGCTACTCCAAGGATTCTGTGACCTCCGCCATGGAGGAATACGCCGGTCTCTTAGATCTCACCGGCACCGGAACCATGGGTTATGTCCATATCCCCAAGCTGGCAGTATCCCTGCCCATTTACCACGGTACGGAGGAAGAAACGCTCGACCGGGGTGTCGGCCACCTCATTGGCAGTTCCCTGCCCATTGGCGGCGGCAGCACCCATGCCATTCTCACCGGTCATTCCGGCCTTGCCAGTCAGAAGATGTTTTCCGATCTGGACAAGCTGGAAATTGGAGACACCTTCTATCTGGAAGTGCTGAATAAATTCCTCGCCTATGAGGTTGACCAGATCAACACCGTTCTGCCCCACGACACCACCTATCTGGGGCTGGAGGAGGGCAAGGATTTGTGTACCCTTGTCACCTGTACACCCTTCGGGGTCAACACCCACCGGCTTCTGATTCGTGGCCACCGGATCGCCTACACCCCGGAGGATGAAGAAAGCCCCTCAATAGAACCGGCTGAAACAAGCGAACCCGTGGATTCCACATGGGAACAGGAATACGAGAAGGGTGTGTATTTTGCCATAGGTGTCGTAGTGGTCATCTGCCTGATTCTGTTTCTGGGTTGGCTGATGCAGCGAGGTGAGAGCAGTGCGTCGTAAAGGAGGCCATAAAGGGAAGATGCTCCCCCTCCTGCTGGTTTTCCTCGTAGGGTTGGCAATTTTCCTGTATCCCACTCTGAACAGCTACTTTACCGGCAAACGGATGGGAAGCTCCGTAGAATCCTTCTTTGGAACGGCTCCCACGGATACCGCATTAGATGATCTGCTTCCCACGGAGTCGATCCCCGAAACCGAACCGCCCACGCCCTACCCGGAGGTTCTGGAGCTGCTGGAACAATACAACCGGGATATCTACGCGGACGGGCAGGCCAAGCTGAACAGTCTAGCCGCTACCGAACAGGCCGGTGTCCTGTTCTGCGTCAGCGGCCAGCAAGGGGACATGTTCGGGGTCATTTCCATTCCCGGAATCGAGCTGGAAATGCCCCTGTATCTGGGAGCCACGGAAGCCCATATGGCAGAAGGTGCCGCCCAGCTGGGGCAGACCAGCATCCCCATCGGCGGTGAGAATACCAACGCTGTCATTGCAGGGCATCGGGGATACAACGGCGCGCCATACTTCCGGTATGTCCCGGAATTGCAGATCGGTGATTCTGTGAACATCACCAATCTCTGGGGAACACTGCACTACCGCGTGGTGGAAACGAAGATCATCCAGCCCAATGATATTGATGCCATCAAGATTCAGCCCGGGCGGGATTTGATTACCCTGCTGACCTGTCACCCCTACGCCAGCGGCGGCAAGCAGCGGTTTCTCGTGATTTGCGAAAGAATGGAGGAAGAAAATGGAAGATAAGAAAAGGATGGCCGGAAGCTATGAGATCATTCAGGCATTCCACATCGGAGACCGGGAAATCGTTCTTGGGGAGGACATAAACGCCAAGCCGGAAGAACGTTATATGTGTGCTTACTGCCAACAGAGCGAAATCGCGGCGCTCTACAATGAGGTCATAGTCAGTGATGACTACTGCGAAGCCGTCAAGCTCTTCGCGAGCAGGCTGTCCAAACAGGCCGAGGAAACCCGCGCGGAGGTATTCAGCCCAAAATTTCAGGGCATTGACATGACACCCCTGAGCAGCACAGACTGTACCCCCATTTCCCATGACGACGATCTGCATGGAAAAATCGTTGTTATCCGTCCGGATGTGCTGCGGAGGGAGCATCAGTTGGCAACCCGTCAGCTGAAGCTCTGTATCGGCGGTTTTGGAGCCAGTCCTCACAGCCGGGGTTCTGCCTGTTTCTGTATGGATTTGTGCTCCGGAAAAGGCTCCCGGTTTGAACGGCGGGACATTCTCGGAACGCTGGAGCCTGAACAACTTCCCCAATGGGCAAAGCTGGGGCTGGAACAGTATCAGCGGGAACAGCATCATAAGTCAGGGAAGGATGAGCGTTAATGTTTCCACCTGAATATTCCCCATGGGGCGAAGTACAGCATCTGGAGGAACTATGCTCCGGCGTTTTCGCCGTGGCCACCGCCAGCCATGGCGGCATTATGGTTCACAGGAGCATTGCCAGAACAGTATTGTCTCCGGCTGCAAGAAAACATGGCTTTCCGGATGGCAGCTACTATTGCTTCGAGGAGGACTGCGATGCCCCAGTTGCCATCCGGGAGCTGCTGGACAAAGGTCTCTATACGGCTCCCGTAAATGATTATTTTAAGCCGGGAGAATACGAAAAGGCCATTGACCGCAGCTTGCAGGAATACCACCCGGGCTACTGGCAGGCCAGAGAAAATGCCCAAGCGAGACATTCTGAAAAAAGGAAGGAGCGTGAGCGTTAATGGAATTGCGGGAAATGACCCAATCCGAACAAAAATACACCTACCGGCAGAGCCACCAGCTGGATGCTCAGACAGGATGTATCGGGTATCTGCGCGGGGACTTTGGCTCTACCGGCAAAGAATTCTATTCCAGCTGGTTTGACAACATGGCGTATCTGAAAACGCCGGAATTCAAAGCCGAACTGGACAAAGTGGTGAATGCCCTGCGGGAAGATACGCAATACGGCGGTATTTTGGCAGACCGAAACAGCCTGTCCAACGCCTGCCGTCGATCCACCACGCCTAAGTTTGGACGGGACGAGTTTGGCTTCCGGGTGAACACCCAGAATTATGCCTACTTGTTACGGCTGAATCCCAATCCCGGCGATTACAATTTCTATATCTGCTGCTACAAGCGGGATTTCCTTGACCTGCATATGCGGAACGCGGAGTACGGCATTCGGTTTATCACGCCCAACTACAATGAGAAGTTCCGCATCACGGACGGCGACAGCATCCGCATGACATTTCCCTCCGGGGAGACATGGGACAGGCCATGCCGGTTCGTCGATGAAACCCATCTGGAGGTTGGAAACAGCCTCTACCACATCTGCGAATTTGCGGAACGTGCGCAGCGTAGCGGTATTCAGCTCATTCCCCTGCGCCAGTCGCTCCCAGAGAAATGCTTCAGCGCATTGGAGGCTACCAGTGAGATCATCGTCATTACCAAAGGCGAGAAAGGCTATACCCCCACAGGGCAGTACCTGCAGGACGGCGTTTCCCAAAAAGAAGCTACCGCTACCCTCAACGATGCCGCCGGTATCACCAGAGCGCAGGAGGCCGCCATGGTGGCAGGCTCCATATTCGGCTGGGACACGCCCGCCGCCGATCCTAAGAACTATGATGCCAACGGCATACCTGTCAAAAATCACAGAGCGAGGGATTCACGATGAAGTATGAAGTTACCGTTCAGGCCATCAGTCAGGGTTGTGTCACTGTGGAAGCGGATTCTCCCGAAAAGGCGGAAGACGCGGCAATGGACAAGTTATTCACCGGCGCGATTTATTGGGAATCCACGAGGATGGCGTTTCCCAACATCAGCGGCAAGGAAGCACGGGCCGGATGTAATCTGCTGAAAGAGTAAGGATGTGAACACAATGGATAAGAAAACAGCGATCTGCCAGTATCTCAAGAAATACCATACCGGTAGAGAAAGAGCCGTTTACAGCCGTGAGCTGCAGCGGCTCTTTTCCATTGACGGACGGGGACTGCGCAGGAAGATCAACAGTCTGCGGCAGGATGGCTGCCCCATTTGCAGCGACGAGCGGGGGTACTACTACGCCGACAGTCAGGACGAGATCAACGGGACCGTATGTCGGCTCAATCAGATGGTGACGAAAGTATCCAACTCCAGAACTGGGCTTTTGTACGCCTCCATTCAGGATGGCGGGGTCACGGTGGAAGTTTCCGTTAAGGTGCGGTAAGGAGAAGCTATGTCCAGAAAAGATGAAATCCTTTCGGAGCTGCTTGCCCGTAAAACTCGGGAAATTGTAGCCCGCTCCGGAAATTACGCCGCTTTCCTGCGGACTGCTGCCCGGAACTATAAGTACACCTTCCGGGAACAGGTGCTTATCTATGCCCAGCGTCCGGATGCCACCGCCTGTGCGGAAATCGATATCTGGAACCGTCTGGGACGCCGGGTAAACCAGGGAGCCACCGGCATTGCTCTGCTGCGCGACCCCAGCTTGTCTTACCGCATCCGCTATGTATTTGACATCTCGGATACTAACAGCCGGGAAAATCGAGATATTTCCCTTTGGCAGATGAAACCGGAGTACGAAAATGAGGTCATTCGGGCACTGCAGGACAAGTTTCTGCTGAACCGGGATAGCTCGTTCCCGGATACCGTAGAGACACTTTCCCAGCAGCTTGCGGAAGAAACCGCCGGGGACTGCCTTCCCGACCTGCTGAACAACAAACAGGACAGCTTTCTGGAGGAACTGGACAATGCCAGTATTGCCAGATGGTTCAAGGACGCTGTCAGTGAAAGCGTTCGCTACATGGTTCTCCACCGCTGCGGCTATGCGCCTGAACTGGACTCCGACGTTTCTGGCTGTATTCTGGATTTCAATACCGAGATCACCGCTTCCATATTGGGTTCGGCTGCCAGCACGCTGTCCCAATCCGTTCTTCGGGAAATCGGTATTACCGTGAAATCTCTGGAACGGCAGCGGCTTCGTACATTTGATTCTTTTGGAGACACTGCGTACAATGAAGCCAGAAAAAATGAAGAAAGGAGCCAAAACAATGGAACTGACTTACAAGATGCAGGGAGACTACCGTCTTCCCAACCTGATTCCCCCGGAGAGTCCCAAGGTGGGCAAGTATGGGATGCTGCGTCACAGCTACCTCCGCAAGCACCGGGAGGGGCTGTACACCGGGATGCTGATGAATGGTACTCTGAACGCCCATCTGGAGGAGGTAGATCGGGAGGCCAACCGGATGCTGGAACAGCTGACAACCCAAATGGCCCAAGAACAGGGCGTGACGGAGGAGCTGAAAGCCCAGAATCAAATGATGTGGGTGCAACGGATGAACAGCATCCGGCAGGCCGCGGAGGAGATCATCTACAGCCAGCTGATCTACGCCTAGAATCTGAACTGCCCCCATTTCTGGATGAGCGGTTTATCACCGCAATGCTGAAAAACCGCGAGGACGACCTGAAAGTCAAAAATCAGGTGATCCGGAATTTTTTCCGGGAACACGGCGGTGAATCGGAACGGGCAGATTCCTTGAAGGCCGCCTATCCGGACAGATACACGGAGCGGATCGTAGACGGCACCCGCGTCGGATACAAGGCAATAGAAAACGGACTTCTTATGTGGGAGGGGGCATATCTCTCCCGCACAAAGGAGTCCGTTTTTTCATGGGGCCTTGTGGCCGAGTTTACCGGCAGTATTCTTGACCGGGAAAATGATCCTCCGATCATAGAGGCAGAAGTTCTTCCAAGCAACAATGAACAGCTTTCCTTCCCTGACGGCGGCTTTTCTGCACCGGAGGAAGCACAGCAGACCTTTTGCCCGCAGTTGCAGCTTCCCCAGCAGGTCATTGATGAAGCTCTGTGCATGGGCTTCAACGACCGGGACAGCCGGAAGATCATCTGCGCCTACTTTATGAAGGACAAGCCGGACAATGCCGCTTTCCTGCAACGATGCTACGGCACCAATGGCGCGGGGCTGATAATCCAAGGTCAGGAATACGCCGTCTGGTATGACCCGGAGGGCATTCGCATCGCCACCGGCCGCACCGTTCAGAAGCTGCATACCACTCTTGTCACATGGGAGCAGGCGGCAAAGCGTATCCGGGAACTGCTGGACATGGGGCGGTATATGCCCAAGGAGGAACTTGAACAGGTTCCGGCCTTTGAACGACGCCGAATTGCCCAGTCTCTTGCCTTTGCCGTGCGGGAATGCTCCGCGCAGGCGAAAGAAACCGGGTATCTTCCCCTCACAATGGAAATCTGTTCCTCCAATAAGGGCTTCCCCGAAATCGAAGCCCAGATGCAGCGGCTTTTGGAATCCCCGGATACGCTGAACCGGCTTGTGGATGAATGGGCGCTGTTTGCCGCTGCCTATGCCAGCGACCGCAGTCTCATGGTCAGCCGCTGGTATGATCCCGCCGAGCTGCTGCAAAAACTGGAGGATTTGCAGCGCGTACCCCTGACATTCACCGCTGCGGAAGGATTTGATCCCCTGCGGCGGTATTTCATTTCCGACGACGAGATCGATCAGGTGCTGCGCGGCCATGAGAGCGAGTTTACGTCCCGACTGGACGTTTTCTCCTTTTTCAGCCGGAACATGGATGCCAGAGAACGGGAGAAATTCCTGAA
>OGPT01003832.1_pt1 | contig 10381 bp, 6 predicted proteins | sample 1552951 | NCBI WGS metagenome assembly OGPT01 (sample SAMEA2580224, study PRJEB22360) | human gut metagenome | biome: human gut; feature: human-associated habitat; material: faeces | place: Denmark | collected 2008/2010
ATAAGGAAGGGCAAAGGCTGTAAAAAAGGAGGAGGTACCGAGACAAGAAAGACGGCAAAGGAAATGGGAAGACAGAGGTATTAGGGCTGGAACAACAAATAACCGATAGGGGACATTACTTTCATGCAGAACGGACATTTCCCCTTACACAGGAATTTTGCAAAAAGAGCCTTCATCTTTCAAATTACAGCGTAAACCACTCATAATATTGAAGTTACAAACTGAAGGATGTTTCAGGTATCTTTCAGCCAAGCTCCATTTCATTTGGCGCAGAACCGAAAATCGTTCGCCTGAGATTGAAAAATCATTTGGCTGAGAACTTTTTACCGCTTTCCGCAATGAAAGGAAACTGAAAGATACCTGAAACATCCTTCATTCCGTAATTCATTATAAAATAACACTTTACAGTAAATACTGAAAGATGAAAGAGATTTTTTTTAAACTCCTGGAGAGGGAAGCGTGAGGGGACATGACGGCATTCCGGAAAGAATGCCTAAATCATCATATAATAGTAGTATCGGACTTCTATATGTGTTCCAAATACCCACCACGGATGTTAGTCCATTATTAAAATCTCCACTTGTCAATACCACACTTCATTAATAAACCAAACGCAAAACAAACAGAACCCACCAAACTCTACAGGAAAGAATTAGAACACGAAAAAACAATGCAGATATTTGCACAAACCACATTAAGTAACTATCTTTGTCATAGACAGCCAGCCCGGAGGGGTGGGCATTGTCTATTTATGATAAAAGGACGTTTACGGACGTTTTCTTCTGTGTTCAAACTTCGCAACTTTGAAAATCCCAAGAAGATACGGCAACGAAACGTCCACGTTGGGTATATTATACACATTCGGGATGCTTCTTCATAGAGGCTATTCCGTATGGCATAATATAATTTTGACGTGGGCTGGCTGCGTTGCTTATCCTTGGGAGAGGCAATGCGAAGGCCTGAACACGGGATGAGCGAAAGTACAGATGCCCACGTCTTTACTTTTTTATAAACAGACCTGTTTTTGGGGTATTCATAAGGTCATAAATATGAATGTTCTATGGAACTTAAATCATTACTTATGTGTGATGCTTCCGAGGGCGACACTCACAAGGAAGCTGTGATGGATTTTGTCATGTCATGGACGTTGCGCCGTACCGCCTCGACCTTCAAAAACGAGAAGCCTTTGTTATACACCGCATGCCGACGTATTTTATTCCATTTGTTGAATATGGAAGAACACAACCCGGCAGAGATAGAACAAGTAGCAGTCAAAAAAGGATGGAAACAAAATGACGTCACGGCAGAAATCATATTACGCTACCCCAACGGACAGAAAGAGCACCATGCCCTGTTGGTAGAGAATAAAGTGTGGACTTCCACCCACGACAATCAACTGCAACGTTACAAGCAAACCTTTATGAAAGCATATGCCGACAGCGAATATGCCAGTCACATACACTGCGTTGTCATCACCTGTTTTGCCGAACCACCGGCTGACATGATTGCCGACTGCCAAGCCAACGGCTTCCGTTGTATTCCCATCGAAGATTTACAACCGGTAGCTCCGGAAGAAGACACGGAAAGTGATATTTTCAATGAGTTCTGGTTGCGTAACTGGTAAACCCATTTCATATTTCTAAAATATAACACTTTATTAAAAATGAAAAAATATTTATGCGGATTAAGGTATATATTGTTTCTTATATTCCTTTCTGTTTTCCACGTCATGATAAGCGTTGCTCAGACCGATGAAACGGACAGAAGAACAATATTGCAACAGTTGCTAAATAATATTGGAAAAACAGTAACAACAGATAAACTGATACGTGAATTGAATTCAATAACAAAAAAATATACATCAAACGCTTATCACTCAGGGATAGAAATGGCTGAGGTTCTTGCTATAAGAGAAATAGAAGATAATGCACGAAGAGGATATGTAGATAAAATGTTAGTTCCTTATATAAAGGATAAACTAAAGGCAGAAGAACAGCTTCTTGATGCCAAACAAAAAGCGTCACGAGTCGCAGAACTGGAAAAAGAACTGGAAATGTATATACCTGAGACTAACATTCATCGACGAAGTCAATTACAACTTTTCGTCGGTTACTCTTACGATGATGTGATTGCGGAATGTAGACGTCTGGAAAGTGCCGAAGAAACAGTAAAGAAAGAACTTGAACAAGCGAAAGCAGCGCATACGGTACAAGAAGAACGAAACAACGTTTTACTTGGCCACATACAAACAATTGCCGATACGATACCTCTAATTAAGAATGCTATTAGAAAGCATTTAGACGACAAGACATGGGATAAAGGAGTTTTCGGAGATAAAATCGTATATGACGAAAAAATAAGATTAGGCAGAACATACACAGAAAAGGACCTGCTTGACGAGCAAGAAAGATTAGAATCCATTAAAAATAAACTTTTAGTAAATTTACAAACCCTTTTAGATAAAGAAGAGCAACTAAGGAGAAAGGAAATATTGATAGATTCCATATATGTCGCTACAGGAGGAAAACTAAAAAAATATGAAGGAGATTACAACGGTCCTGAGGCAATTTATTCTTACTTTGAACTTCCGGATGGGGAACGGATTTTTCACGGAGATTTTCATCTTGCAAGGGAATTATACCCCATACAGATTGATGGAAAATTTGATAAAGGAAAGAGAACAGGTACATGGACATTTAATAAGAATAATTTCAAATTGTCAGTAACATATAAAAAAGACAAATTACAGAGCATATCATGTAAATACAGAGAAAATCCTACACCTTTGATTGCATTGACTTTCAACAACGGTGAAATCAATGGCTATGCAAAACAAATAAATGAATTTACATCAAGTATCACCTCGTTAAATATAGCCTTTGGGGATGCAAAACAAACCACCAAGTTCCCGAATAATAAAAACATCATACATTGCGCTTTTGATGCAGACGGATATCCGAATGGATTATGGACAAAAGAGTATACAGAAAATGGAAATAGATATAAGATTCAAGAAGCCTATGAACATGGGGTATTAAAGAATATGACACGTACAGATTTATCTGTTACTGGAAAAAGAACAGAAACACCTTTAAAAAAGGTATACGAGATATATCTTGTTTCAACAGAAGTGCGCGAAATATTGTTTTCTCTGTTTTCGTATTTTGAAGACTATCGTTTGGAGATTCCCGGAGTTGTTACATACAAGATGGGAAGAGTACAAATTGCAAAAGAGAAAAAGCTCCCCACTGAAGGTGATGTTTTTACAACAGTACAAAGCATGCCCGAATTCCCGGGTGGTAATGATGCCCTCCGTAAATTTATAAAAAACAACACGAGAAAAGACCTGACGCTTCAAACCGGCAAAAACTCTGTCTATGTTCAATTCACAGTAAACCATGACGGTTCGCTTACGGATATAGAGACCAAAGGAAATGATGTTTTAGCCAAAGAAGCTGTCAGGATTGTAACGGCAATGCCTAAATGGGTGCCGGGAATGCAGTATGGAGAAGCATGCAGGGTACGTACCTCTCTGAGAATTGATTTTAACAAATAAAAAATATCTACTAATTAAAAAACGAATGTACAATGAAAAAATGGTTTGGTTTAGCCTTATTATTGCTTGTTTGTTCATGCGATGTAAAGAAAGGAAATGGAAATGATGTTACAGAAAATGAATCTGCAACAAAAGAGACAAGTGAAAGCAATCAGATTGTAATCCCAACATTTGCCGAAAGCGGCTATGTATCCTCGAGATATGGAACCTTTACTCTCTTGGATGCTGATGGAAATCCAATACAATTTGACTCTTATGAAAAATACGAAAGTTTGGCGATACCCTCATTCTGGCTAGGCTTGGTTCTGTACGATATGTATCACGTTGTTCACAACCATTTCGACTCTATTTATGGCGGCCCCGGCGGTTCATATGAGAAAGTAGAACAGATGACAGTAGATTTACTTCTAAGTTGTGTCTCTAACAATGTTGAGACCATAGAAGAATATGATAGAATGGTAGGTATAGAAATACCTGATAACCTTAAGCAGAATTTGATAAAAAGTCCAATAGTTCTTTTAAATATATCACTTATGCTTTGGTAAAGGAAAAAAGGAGATGTGACTGACCGTAACATTCTTACCGTGACGCTTCATGAAGAAAATGGTAATTTATGTGCTCAGATAAGATGAACTGATGATTTATTCAGTCCCCCCTCTTCCTTAATAAAAAAAGGGGTTATATTTTCCCAAATCTATAAAAAAAGAAGTTACAGATAATTCTGCTCCCTCAATTTAATACTCCTGTTCCACACATGCCTCAGATTTATTCAAAACTCAATACCTTTAAAAAACACTCAATAAAAGCAATAAATCTTATCATAAGATATCCAAGAACGAAAAATCCTCCTTTTTGAAACATTTCTACTCTGTTTTGTATAAATGCCGTTGTATTTTTGCTTCATAAATTAATCAAACAACACTTATAATGAAAAGTCATCTTCTTTATTTTTTTTGCTTTTTTCTAATAATATCCTGCACGGTCAACAATAAACAGAAATGTGAAAGGGACAAAACACCCTCACTAAAAACCTGTTTTATCCAAGGATTTCCATGGAACGACAGAGAACAAAATCCCATCAATGCACATAATGGAAGCATATTGTACCACGAAGGAACCTATTATTGGTATGGAGAAGCACATACTGCCCCCTCCTTTTTACCTTTTCAGATTAACTGTTATTCCTCCAAAGATCTATTGAACTGGAATTTTGAGAATATTGTTTTCCCAAGCCTAACAGACAAAGCTATATTCCCTCAAAAAACAGTAATTCTATCCCACCCCATAGTCATTTACAACAAAGAAACCCAAAAATTCGTTTTATGGGTAAAGACGATAGAGTCCAATCCTAAAATCTGCATAGCTTTATCTACTCACCCAAACCAAAGGTTTCAAACGGCCAATATTATAAAAGATGATAAGAAAGAAACTCCCTTTACCCTGTTTCTCGATCATAATGATAAAGCATACTACATATCATCACTCAAATCTGAAATCCGCTTGTATCCGTTAACTAAAGATTATTTAAACATTCAAAACCAATACCACCACCTACCATCTCTGTTCCAAGGAACAATATCCTTATTTAAAAACGGCCTAAAGTATCATCTGATACTATCCAACAACCAGAAAACCGCACAATTGTTATCTGCTGATTCCATACATGGAACATGGACTACATCAGGCAATCCTTATACAGGGCCAGATGCTGAAAAGAACTTCCATGCTCAACTCTCTTTTATCCTACCCGTACAAGGAAAAAGCCATGCATTTATAGCCATATTTGACAACAAGAAAGATTCTATTGCAGAAAAAGCTACACCTTACATTTGGCTTCCCATCATATTCAATGGAGAATCCCCTATTATACCTTGGTATGACACATGGGACACAACCATCTTTCACGAAAACAACATACAATAGCAAACTCCCCCACAGCATTCCTTTTGTCAACCCAACTAGGATAGCTCCCATTTTCCAAACAGACAGCCCCCTACAGAAAACAAACATCATTAAATCATCCTATGGCAATTCATACAATATAAAAATATCCTTTTCCAATTAAGATATTATTCTTTTTTTTATAAATTTGCACAGCTATCAATCTTTTTTATTAATATGGGAAAATATACTACGAAAAGACAATTAATGTGCTTGATTTATCTCTTTTTACACATCACGATACAAGCAAACATTATGCCGCACTACCATTTCAAACGGTTAACGAGTTTGGAGGGCTTGCCTTGTAATGACATACAAAAAATATACCAAAGCCCGGACGGTTACATTTGGTTAGCTTCTAAAAACGGATTTTACAGATATGACGGATATAGTTTTAAAACATACAAATCCAATCTTTATCATCCGACACTTCTAAGTAATAATAATATACTCTGCCTCGAAGAAGATATAGAAAACAGACTTTGGATTGGAACAGACAAGGGATTAAACGTCCTTCTCCGTAAAACCGGAGAAATCAAGCAAATCAAACGTATAGAATTTATTAACAACTCTATTTCCGCCCTCCGTTCCACTCGAAATGGGAAACTTTTTATCGGTACAGATCAAGGGCTTTTTTGTTACGATTACAATACAGACTCCTGTACACTATACAACAGGCAAAACACCAATGGCATTTTTCCTGAAACACCCGTAAAAAGTTTACTGGAAGATTCTCACGGGCATCTGTGGATCGGCACATGGAACCAAGGATTATTCCGTTACGACTTAGCCAAAAACAGATTCTACGCCTACCCACGTATGCTTCCAAAGTCCGCCCATGTAATATTCGAGGATAGCAAAAAAAGGATATGGATAGGCACATGGGGAAGCGGGCTGTATGTACTGGAAAATGCATATGATCCGGACAATGTACGTTGGAAATCGTTCTCACATGAAAACGGCAATGCAAAAAGCCTTCCACATGACATTATTTACAGTATATCAGAGGATATTAATTCACGAAACATATGGATTGGTACCAGCTTAGGATTAAGTATTTTAAACGATGAATCCAAAGGCACCTTCACAAATTTCTACCCCTCAGAAAAAGATGAAACGATATCGGATGCAGAAGTAACCAGTCTTCTATGTGACAAACAAGGCATGATGTGGATTGGTATGCTCAGGGGAGGAGTAAACACGGTCAGTACACGGAAACCTTTTTTTAAATCATACCCCATGAAAGGGCTAAAACAAGAATTTAAAACTCAAACTGTATCCTGTATTCTCATTGACAAAGACAACCAAACCTTATGGATGGTCATCGGGACATCCGGATTAATAAAATACAACCTACACAATCATACTTGGCAAAAAATACCAAAAGAAAAATACTTCCCTTCAGAATCCCGTATTCCTTCCATCATCAAAATGACCCGCCTCTCCAATGGGGCCATCTGGTTTGGAACTTATAACGACGGGATTTTTGAATACCAAGAGACAACCGCCGGGATACACCATACAAAAAAATTCTCATCCGCCACCACACCCTGGTTGTCTGGAAACAGGATATACGCCATTTTTGAAGATACAGAAAAGAACAAATGGATCGGTACCGATTACGGCCTCACGATGTTGGCTGGAAACGGAAAATATTTAAGATTCGACACCTTGGATTGTAACGGGAACAAATTACGAACATCTGTCATAATGGATATTAAAAAAGACCACAGAGGTGTCATTTGGGCAGCCTCTTCCAACAATGGAATTTACAAAATAGAAGGTAAGGGGAAAGATATATCCAAATACAAAATATCAAACTATTCCATAAACAACAAAAAGCTGAACAGTACCAATGTTGCTTGCATACACATTGACACAAAGGGCAGGATATGGAGCGGAGGACAAGACGGAGGATTAAGTTTATACGACCCTCTGAAAAACTTGTTCATCCCGATACACCACATTTGGAACCTACCGGGAGATGTCATATTTAACATACAGGAAGACCAACATAATAATCTGTGGATCTGCACAAATTCCGGACTCGTGAAGTTGACAATCGGCAAAGATTTACAATCGTTTTCTTATCGGCTTTATACCACAATGGATGGATTATTGGATAATTCTTTCACAAGAAACGGATCGTCTGTGTCTGCAAATGGTGAAATATACCTTGGCAGCTACCAAGGACTCAACAGCTTTCGTCCCAACGAGTTACAGGACAAACAGTCATTCCAACCTACCGTAACCATAACAGACATAAAGATACATAATTGTCCCTGGGATGAATTACCCGTAAAAAATAAAGAGAAAATATCTGCCTTCTCTCCAGAATTTACAAAAAAAATAGTATTGAACTATACACAAAATAACTTCAATATAGAATTCGCAGCCTTAGGATATGAAAATCCTATGCAACAAACTTACGCCTATAAACTCCATGGCATAGATGATAAATGGCAATATTCTAACTCTATGCACCGATTTGCTTATTACAATAATCTTCCTCCTGGAACATACACATTTGAATTGAAAGCAACCAATTCAAACGGGGTATGGAATAGTCGAGAAGAAACTTTAGACATTACAATCCTCCCTCCACCATGGAAAACATGGTGGGCTTATTTATTATACACGTTATTCGTGATTATTACAATTTATTGGGTTTACCGAACTGTCTGTAACCGTATGAACTTACAAAATGAGCTACAACTGCGAGATATAGAAAAAACAAAATCCGAAGAATTGAATCATGCCAAGCTACAGTTCTTTACAAATATTACCCATGAGTTACTCACTCCCCTGACAATCATATCTGCTGCCATAGATGAATTACGTATTGCGTCCCCCGACCATCAAAAACAATATTCAGTAATGATGAATAACATAAACCGGCTTATCCGTCTCTTACAACAGATTTTAGAGTTCAGGAAAGTGGAAAGTGGGAATTTAAAATTGAGGGTTTCTTATAATGATTTAGCTTCTTTCGTTACCAATCATGTAGAAAGCTTCCGTCCACTCATTCAAAAAAAACAAATGCACCTCCAGGTTACCTGTCCCTCCCTCCTAATGGGTTGGTTTGATCCAGACAAAGTAGACAAAATACTCTACAATTTATTGTCAAATGCCGCAAAATACAACAAAACCGGAGGGAATATCGCCGTTATACTAACACAAGATCCAACTAAAAAATATGCCATAATCACCGTTTCCGATGACGGAGAAGGAATTTCCAAAGAGGCACAGAAAGACCTGTTCAAACGCTTTTATGAGGGAGACTACCGTAAATTCAAAACTACAGGCACAGGCATAGGACTTTCATTAACCAAAGATTTGGTATTATTACATGGCGGGACAATCACAGTAAATAGTGACAAGGGAAAAGGCACCCATTTCCAAATTTGTCTACCGATTACAAAAGAAAGTTTCAAAGAAGATGAAATCGACATGACATCTCCTGAAAGCCATGACATCCAACTCCTAAACATTGAAGATGACCCGGCAGAAGCCCCCACACAAATACAGGAATATACATTATTAATAGTGGAAGACAATGAAGATTTATTAAACCTCATGGCCAACCTGCTGAGAATAGAATATCACATATTCACGGCCACGAACGGAATGGAAGCACTCAATATCATTCGTACGGAAGACATAGACCTTATCATCTCGGATGTCATGATGCCAGTCATGGACGGTATGACATTGTGCAAAGAAATAAAAAGCAAATTTGAAACATCACATATTCCCATATTGTTGCTCACTGCAAAAACAAGTGAAACAGACCGTACACAAGCTTATGAAATAGGAGCAGACAGTTACTTGACCAAGCCGTTCAATCTCACCGTACTACACGCCAGAATACACAACCTGTTAAGAGCAAGAGAACGTAAGAACCAGGATTTCAAGAAACAAATCGTATTTGAAGCCAAAGAACTGAACTACACCAGTATAGATGAAGAATTCCTCCAAAAGGCCATAGATTGTGTACACCAACACCTTGACGAACCGGAGTATGATCTGGCACACTTCTTACAAGACATGGGTACCAGCCGTTCCACACTTTTCCGTAAAATGAAATCACTTACAGGACTCAGCTACGTATCTTTCATCCGGAATGTCCGATTAAAGGCCGCTTGTCAAATCATGGAAGAAAAGAAAAATGTACGTATCTCAGAACTGGCATACGCTGTAGGATTCAACGATCCGCGCTATTTCAGCACTTGCTTCAAAAAAGAGTTCGGCATGCAACCACGAGAATGGTTTGAACATTTCGTACAACACGAACAGAGAGCGACGGATGAAGATATACATACATCGGCCTGCAAAAAGTAACCCAACATAACCTAAGCAATAATTGAAAAACATTCTTAAACGGCCTCCAGCCGTCAAGTGGAAAAATAGCCCAATAATGTAGAATACTTCTCTACGAACGATTCATACACCCTATTTGGGCTATATCAAAACATCTTCTTGATACATGATAAGCTACATTTGTACGTCTTTAACGGATTAATATCCGCGAAGATGTTCACATACATATATTGTATAACTAAAAACACGTATCATGAAAAAGTATTACCGAAAAGCAAGTATGTTTTTCAGCGCTTGCATCAGTTGCAGTCTCGCCTTTGCAAGCGTGGGTGACGATTACCTGAAAGGATGGAACGACACCCAAAAAGGGACACCGGCCCAAGTCGGATGGGGAAGCCAACAAGACATCGAATGGGGCACAAACGGGGATAAGGACGCCAGTTGGCGCATAAATGTAGGTTCCCCCGTAAACAATGGCGATGATGCCATGTTATACACTACGGTTCCGGACCAATGTTGTCCTAAACGTTTTTCGATAAAAACAAAAAAAAGGAAGTAAAGCTA
>OGPT01003833.1_pt1 | contig 10379 bp, 7 predicted proteins | sample 1552951 | NCBI WGS metagenome assembly OGPT01 (sample SAMEA2580224, study PRJEB22360) | human gut metagenome | biome: human gut; feature: human-associated habitat; material: faeces | place: Denmark | collected 2008/2010
CATACTCTGATGTCTTAATTACTCAAATTTATAATGATTAAAGGAAATATACAATAAAAGCCTTGATGCGTGTCGATGAGTTGTGTCCCTATGTAAAGGGGCTGTTGAAATGGGAAAATTACTGCAAGGATGTCGGGTTGGACAAGGAGCGGACCAAAGCGTTGTTTACGATGCAACCTTACAGATATACGGGCGATCTGCATTCGATAAGGTATAATCATACGTTTCGGGCGAACGATGTCATTCTCCAATTCAAACCCGACAAGGACGGGCCGAGCGGGTTCCAGTTCACCATAAACGGAAAGGACTGCGACGAGTGGTTCAGACAGCAACGAAAGGAGTTTTACGAGCGGATAGGAATTGACATCGAACAAACGGAGCAAAGGCGCGGGATGAAGATGTAACCACGAGCGGGACGGAACCAAAAGGCCGTCCCGTTGTTGTTTTAGGACGGCGTATTCCGTTAAAGCCAGAACATGGGCTATTCGGGCGGCATAAACCCTACGGCACAAAAAGTGCCCGCAACATATTGCGGATTCGAATTTTTTGTGCTACCTTTGGGACAAGCGATCCGCTGTAAAGGCGTGAATCGCGTTGCTGTTTGCGTAAACGTAGGAAATTTACAGTCTGCGGCAACAAGAGAGTCCTTGTCGGGTCGTACCACGCCTTGACGGGGCAGTACATTTAAGGCAACTACACCTGACGGGCGTGGGCCTCTTGTGTTACGAAGTCAGACGGGTTTCCTACGACCTACGCAGCGTAAGTAACGCAAGCCGCATACCTTTCTTGTAAAGGACAGCGGGGTTCTTCAGAGCCGGGTTCACGTTTCGTCATTCTTTTATGGCATCAGTCGGGTCGCATAACTAAAATTGAAAAAGATATGTTACCTTTGCGGATGAAAACGGCGCCATAGCCGTAACATATTCATAAGGTTAGGACAACCTTTATACCAGCGGTAAACTTGCGACTATTATAGCGATATAATAGGTTTTAGGATTGGTGTAAAATTTGTCTGAAACCCTTGTCATGCCTGCGGCTTTGTGCCGTGGGCGGGCACGGGCGTAAGGGCAGTTACCAATCCAAGGCTCGCAAGGCCGACCGTTGGGGCTGTACCTGCGTTCCGTGCTTTTTTATGTGTTTAGGCCGGAACGAGGATTTTAATAACGAACCCTTAATAATACGATGTTACGGCCATATACTCCCAATCGGAAAGAATCACGTTCCGCCGACCCTCGGTCGGTGCGGGGTGGGGCGCCGTCATTCGCTGTAACGAGAACGCTCGCCGTCGATAATAATCCCGCTTTAAAGGCACCTAAATCTGGTAACGGCGGGCCGTTCTCCGAACTGGGTGCGGGACATTGGAATTCTTCATGTCGAAGTTGCGTCACTATTTTTTTCATCGACAGTCCCGCACCCGTTTTTCATCATGCAGGAACCGCTAAAAAAGAGAGTGACAAGGGAAGTGATGTAGCTATCATGTCAAGTAAGTCCGTTGCGGTTCCTGCTTTTTCTGTAACAATGCTTCCGAAATCTCCTGCCTCCATAGGCTCGCGTTTCGGAAGCCGAGGGGGCGGACGGAAACGATAAGCCGAAGGATGCTCTTTTTCGTTTATCGTGGTGTGAGGCGTACCAGTCCGTTACCGCCCCTCTTTTTCGATACTTCAATTTTACGATAACGGGTGCGGGATACTCGAATCTTAGCTTCATATTTTCCCACTACTGACTTTACTGTTTCCGCACCTGTTTTTTTACGATATATTTTGTATTCTCACAATAATTTAAGATTTTTGTTAAATGCAATGCCGAAACTCGATACGGACTTACATCATCACTGTCACACAACCATCGCCTAACGTATTTGGCATTGTCTTTTTAATAGAAAAAGGGATGACCAACCACGATTAGTTAACAGACAATCGTTATTTTATTGCAATTACAATTCGGTCGTCCCTTTATTTTGTATTCTCGAAGTGCCTATAACCTTTGCGTACGTTTAAGAATTGTTCTATAAACCCATAACTACTGAACCATGCCACAAAAATCCTATACGCTGGGGAATCTGCTTCAAGACTGTTTGGATTGCGACATCCGCAAAAGCGACATCCGGCAATTTTTCGATGATCTGAAAAAGAAGGCGCATTTTGTCTATGCAATCTTGTGCGGTGCTCCGAAATCGGTATTTTGGATTACGCTGGACGATGAAGAAAGCCATCCCGACGAAAAGACATTTTCAGTTGCGGAGTTTAACGACAATTACGAAAACTTCGACAGCCGCATCGATTCTTTCCGGGTTAATTTCAATGCCTATTTTTTTCGCGAGCAATGGGCCACGAAGTTTCCCGAATGGGAATTGATGGAGAACCCTTTCAACGGGGAGGAGCGTTTCTGCGCTACGAGCCGCAAGGAGCTGACGGTAGAAATTTTCGTAACGGAATATCCGCATTTGTTGGCTTATCTGTGCCGTCGGGCGGTTCTGGAAAACGCGCCCTTCGAACTGACGCGCGAAACGATTAAACATTACGGATTCAGCCGCGAAGATGTAAAACTCCTGCGCGATTGTATTGCAAGCAACAACCGACGGATCATCGACGAGTTGCGCGAGGAATACGAGCGGCTGAAAGCCATAGACTGCCTGCAGGTAGTGCCTCCAAAAAGGCGGGGGCGGAAGCCTAAAGCCGAAGTGTCTGCCGAAATCCAGCCCATAGCCAAAAAACCGAGGACGAGGATCAGTCGAAAGAAATTCGTGCCGACACGAAGCGTAAAAAGTTAGGCGTAAACCATCGGAAAACGCAGAGTACTCCTCACCAATTAGCGGAGATGGTTTTCAATATAACAACGAGAATAATTTGCAAATATGATTATCCGTATAACGTCCGTTAATATTTTTAACATAACACGAATAAATCATGCGTAAAATTTATACAAAGACATTTGTGTATTTTGCTGAAATTCAATATATTTATAATGAAATAAACAATCGAAATATCATTATGGACATACTGAACTTCACGTATTATTTTTTAATATATAATTTGATATTTAATTAAAATATATTTATCTTTGATTTCATAACACTACTTTTTAACATTAAAATATGCCGCTATAACACTGCTTTTTCTATCAAACCAAAGATACGGCGTCACTCCGGAATCTTTACTCTTGTTCAACTAAAACCCACTTATTTATGAGGAAATTAACCAACCGAGCACTTTTCATCTGCTTTGCTCTGATGACGTCCTTTTGCCTCATTGCGCCGGCTACCGCTCTGCGTTCCTACGCGCAGGAGGGGGGGGGCAGCACCCTTGAAGGCCTGATCAAAGACGACTCCGGGCCGCTTCTCGGAGCAACGGTGATTGTGAAGAACACGACGCGCGGAACGACAACCGACATGGACGGCAAATTCCGTCTGGAAGGGTTGCAGCCCGGCGACGTACTGCAAGTAACCTACGTAGGATACGACCCCTACGAGGTGACCTACACAGGTCAGACGACACTGGACATCCTGATGACGACGACCGCCAACCAGCTGAACGCAGTCGTAGTGACTGCCATGGGTATCGAACGTCAGTCGAAAACACTCTCCTATGCTGCCGAAACGGTCGGCGGCGATGACGTGGCCGACATCAAGTCGGTCAATATGATCAACGCGCTGCAGGGCAAGGCCGCCGGTCTGCAAATTACCCCGAACTCGACGGGCGCGGGCGGATCGTCGAAAATACTCTTCCGCGGTAACAAGTCGATCAACGGCTCGAACCAGCCGCTGGTCGTCGTCGACGGCGTCCCCCTGATGATGAACATCACGTCCGATCAGGTCGACAGCAACTGGGGCGCCCAGCGCGACGGCGGCGACGCCATGTCTACGATCAACCCCGACGACATCGCCTCGATCTCCCTGCTGAAAGGCGCGTCGGCCGCCGCCCTCTACGGTGCGGTAGCCGCCAACGGCGCCATCATGATCACGACCAAATCGGCCATGGCAGGGCGTCTGGCGGTGAACGTATCGAGCAACACGACCATTGACACCCCGCTCTCGCTGCCCGAATTCCAGAACACATACGGGGCGAACGGCCAATACAGTTGGGGCGACAAACTCGCGTCGAAGGCTCCCGATTACGCCGAGAAGTTCTTCCGTACGGGCTGGACGACCAACAACTCGATCTCGATCAACGGCGGCGCCGAAGACCTGCGAGCCTACTTCTCCTACGGCAACGTAACATCCGGCGGCATCACCCCTGAAAACGACTACTCGCAACACACGCTCAACGCCAAAGTCGGTTTCGACCTTTTCAACGACCACATCAAGGTCGATTTCAACGCCAAATACGTGAACCAGCACATCTCGAACCAGCCGGCCGGCGGTTTCGTCTTTAACCCGCTCGTCGGCACCTACACCTTCCCGCGCGGCGGCGACTGGAACGGCTACAAAAGCAACTTCGAGACCTACAACGGCGAGCTCAACGCCAACGTCCAGAACTGGGTGACTACCACCGACGAGACCAACAGCAACCCCTACTGGCTGCTCAACCGCGAACGCCCCGTCGTCGAACGCAACCGCTACGAATTCGGCGGATCGATCAAATACCAGATCATCGACGGACTTTCGCTCACGGGCCGCATGCGCTACGAGCGCGCCGACGAACACTACGTACGCAACCACTACGCGTCGTCCTACGGCAATAAATACACCTACGGCAAAATGGACGACAACCGCTACTTCAGCGAACAGCTCTATGCGGACCTGCTCGCCCAGTACAACCATACGTGGGACGATTTCTCGCTCAACGCCACCCTCGGCACCAGCATGATGCAGACACGTTCGAACAACGTGAGCCTGCTCTACGAGCAGAGCAAGTTCGTCGCTCCGGGCAACGGCGGCGCCTACTATCCCAACATCTTCAACCCGTCGAATTTCTACAAGAACGGCACGACCATGGGACTGGAGCGCAAACGGCTCAACTCGGTCTTCGGAGCTGTCACGTTCGGCTTCAAAGAGGCGCTCTTCCTCGACGTGACGGCCCGTAACGACTGGTCGTCGGCCCTCGCTTACACCGACGGCTACTCGTTCTTCTATCCTTCGGTGGGCGCCAGCCTTCTGCTCAACCGTTTCGTGGACATGGGCCGGAATATCGACCTGTTCAAATTCCGCGGTTCGTACTCCATCGTCGGCAACGACGTCCCCGTCTACAAGACCAATCCGCGCTATACCTACGGCGACCAAGGCGCCATCAACCCGCCCAAATCGGTGCCGTTCCGCACGCTGAAACCCGAAAAGACCCACTCGTTCGAGGTCGGTTTCGACGGAGAGTTCTTCCAGCACCGTCTGCACGTAAACGCCACCTATTACAAGACCAACACCAAGAACCAGTACTTCGAGGTGACGCTGCCGTGGGAGAGCGGTTACAAATCGCAGTTCGTCAATGCGGGCAACGTCCAGAACCAAGGCTTCGAACTGACGGCCGGCTGGTTCCAAGACTTCGGCAATGAATTCACATGGTCCACCGATCTGAATCTCTCGTACAACGACAACAAGATCATCGAGCTTTTCGACGGTATCCAAGACGGCGTAACGGTCTCCAACTTGGGCGGCGCCAAAGTGATCCTCTATGAAGGCGGCCAGTATGGCGACCTCTACGTCCGCACGCTCAAACGCGACGAGAGCGGCAAACTGGTGACGGAAACCCCCGAAGGCGCCGACTACCAGATCCCCGTAAACGGCGGCGAGCAGAATTCCGACCTGAAATACATGGGCAACATGAACTCGAAGTGGAACATGGGCTGGAACAACACGTTCCGCTACAAGGACCTGACACTGAGCATGCTCATCGACTTCCGCATCGGCGGCAAGGTCGTTTCGATGACCGAGGCCACACTCGACGGATACGGCGTATCGGAACGCACGGGCCGGGCGCGCGACCGCGGCTACGTGATGCGCGAGGGCATCAAATTCTCGAACGTCAAGGCTTACTACGACGTGGTGGGCGCGACAAGCTTCAACTCGGTCTACAACGTCGAGGATTACGTATACGACGCGACCAACGTCCGTATGCGCGAGATTTCGCTGGGCTACACTTTCCGTAACCTGTTCGGCCAGTCGAAGAACCTGACCCTTGCGTTCATCGCCCGCAACCTTTTCTTCTTCTACAAAGACGCCCCGATGGATCCCGACGTGTCGATGGGTACGGGCAACGGCCTGCAAGGCTTCGATGTCTTCAACCTGCCGACCACGCGCAGCTTCGGTCTGAACGTGAAACTGAATTTCTAATCAAAAGCGTTTACACATTATGAAACTCAAGAATATTCTTAGAAACGTTACCGCAATGGCGCTTCCCCTCGCACTGTTGGGAAGTTGTACGGGAGATTTCGAAGAACTGAACACCAATCCCTACGAGATCGACCCCGAAGAACTGCCGTTCGAAGCGCAGTTCTCCACTCCCCTCTCGTTCAGTTACCCCACCCACCAGAACCTGTTCCAGTACTGGACCTCGTTGTCGATCGACAACTACGGCGGTTATTTCGAGGTGCCGCACAGCAACTGGACGATGGCGCGTTACGACCTCGCCCGCGGGTTCTGCGGCGGCATGCACGAGAACTTCATGCAGAAAATATTCAACAACACCCGCCGGCTGATCAAACAGTGCGACGCCGCCGGACAGCATGACTTCGCAGCCGTAGCCCGCATCGTCGAAGCGTATAACCTGCTCCAGTATACCGACACCTACGGCCCGGTTCCCTATTCGTCGGTCCTCGCAGCGGACGAACTGGCCGAACGCCCCAGCAGCTACGCCTACGACAAACAGGAAGATATCTACAAGGCGATATTCGCACAGCTGGACAAAGCGCTCGAAGGACTGGATACGGAGACCGCAGGTCTCGCATCGTTCGACTGCTGGTGCAACGGCGACCGCACGCTCTGGAAGAAGATCGCCAACCAGCTCAAGCTGCGCATGGCGCTGCGCATCGTCAAGGTAAACCCCGTCGATGCTGAAAAATACGCCAAGGAAGCCATTCAGGCCGGAGTCCTCGAAGACAAGGACATCCTTATCAACAAGTCCTACTCGAACGAACTGCGCCGCATGATGGACTGGCTGGATTCGGGCATCGGTTCGTCGATCGTAGCGTTCATGAACGGCTACAACGACCCGCGCCGCCCGCTCTATTTCACCACCAACGTCCGCCATCTGGTCAAGGAGACCGCCGAACCGACAGGCGAGAAAGACCAGAACAACGAGGACATATACAACGAAAGCGACATCCTGATCCGCAAGGGAGCGCAATACATCGGAGTTCCCGTAGGCTGCGAATTGGGCAATAAGAACGGCGGCAACGACAACCAGCGCGTCTACTACTCGTTTCTGGCCGGCGGATATGCGACGCCGCAGCCCATCATGTTCGCCGCCGAAGGCTGGTTCCTGCGCGCCGAAGCCAAACTTCGCTGGACCGACGCCGGGCAGCAGAGCGTAAAGGAACTCTATGAAAAGGGTATCGAGGTTTCCATCCGCAACCAGAAGAGCTACCGACAGTCCGACGCCGCGGCAGCATGGACCGAGAAGAAACTGACGGCCCCCGACTGGGCGGCTATCGACGATGCGGCTATCAGCAGCTACATCAACGACGATACCTCCTCACCTGAGGGTTATACGGACCCGTGGAAGCCGGAATACAACTCCGATCCGACCACCAGTATCACGGTGAAGTGGGACGAAGGCGCTTCGAATGAAGAAAAGCTCGAACGCATCATCACCCAGAAATGGATCGCCAACTTCCCGCTCTCGACCGAAGCGTGGGCCGATTACCGCCGCACGGGCTACCCCAAACTCTTCCGTCCGAAGCAAAATCTGGCCCCCTCGATCATCGACACGCAGCTCGGCCCGCGCCGCCTGCTGTACAACGAAACGGAACTGAGCTCCAACACCGTCGAGGTGAACAATGCCATCCAGCTGCTGAAGGCTGAATCTTCCGAAGTGAAAGGCGACGGCGACACCGGTGGCACCCGTCTGTGGTGGGACCGCAAGGACAAAGGCAATTTCTAACCCCGCCGATCCGTTTCACTCATAAACCGGGACTCCGTCGTATAACGACGGAGTCCTTTTTTCCATCCGACACATCCGAATCGGGCTCCGGCGCATTTCCGACCACTATCATGCGGCATATCATTTTTTCATGCCCCCGAATGGCTCGTACCGGAAACGGACAGATGATTTGCAAATATCAACTATTTTGTATTCATTTGTAATGAAGATAAAAATTAAGGTTAAAAACTTGTTTTAGTTGTAGCGGTAGCGACAGAGTTGTGAAACACCGTCGCTACATTTTTATTACCGGAAAATAGGCTATATACCAATTATTTTTCGTAATTTGCAGAAAACCATTTTAATCTTATTGCCCATTCGTCATCAAAGCCATCTAACACGGTAACAAGAAATAAAAGGGAAGAAGGTACGAGGCTCATAACCTCGTGCCTTCGTTTTGTATTTAGCACTTAAATCGAATATTTTTGCAAGTTCAAAGAAAATTCCTACCTTTGTTTTTGACAAGGGTTATTTGACAAGATGATTACGCAAAGTAGCGAATTTCGCACATTCTCCAAATCGTTACTAAAACCCCTGTAAAATCTTCTTAAAAGTCTGTTTGTCAGATTGATATATTTATCAACTGATTTATTAAAATAAGCAACAGCCCCACGCCTATACCCACGAATGGATATGACGCGAGAAGATGTCGGCCTATTCTCTCTCTTTGAATTTTCCAGATTCGTATCCGAGAATAAACTTACACTTTCCGTGTTTGTCGTATGTCCCACAAAGATAGACAAGACAAACTAAAAAGCAAAACATCTTTCCGATTTCTCGAAACTGTTGCAGATTGAATTATAAAAAATAAGCCAGCATATTCCCTCAAATCGGGAGTTGCAAATCATTCCAACCCTCAATTATCGAGAATATGCCGACTTAAAATCAGTTTTGACGGTTTGGTAATAGCCGTAAGGATTACAAGTAACCGATAATCAGCCAACCGACCGACAGCGTATATAGAGTGTTCCGCACGTTATCCTGCGGCTATCTTTTGTATAACGCTATCCATACAGATAGACTGTCCGCTTGCTAATCTTCCCCACCAACAGCAATCGTATTCCTCAATGATAACCTCTCCCTCGCGTTTCAGACGTTCGGCCAGCCAGCTGTCAATCAACCACCATTCCATAACATCACCCAAGAACGGATAGATATATTCTTCGGGTAGCAGGTGCTTGTTCAGCATTTCATCCACGACTGCGGTTTGATTCGTCAATACGCAGTTCTCTACCAATCGCTGTGCTGTCATAGGATTCCTTGTTGTGCGGCTATGTTACGGAGCCATTGATTAGCGAATGCGGTGTGTTCTGCCTGCAAGCGACGGTTCAGAAAGACGCCATCTTCCGACCATTTCACGCTGTTCTGCTCGATACCGCAATAGTCATTGCGATAATAGTACGGGATGAATTGCTGTGTTTCTTTGTGCAGGGCAAACAACATTTCGGGGTCGCGCATGGCATCTCCGTTCTGTTGGCCGTAATGAGCCAGCGAGAAAAAGTTGTAGTTGTCGATGCGGCCAATCAGTTCAATGTAGACGGGCATATAAGTACCGTCCGAGTTGTCGATTTTGGTTGTTTGCAGAGCCAACAATGCGCGGAAAATCTCCGCCGCCTTTCTGTCAAGTGTTTTCATATATCAAAAGGTTTTACATTTGACAATAGGGAGGGGGCTTTGATAGGGAGTAGCTTTATATGTGGGGGATATATCCTATTTTGCAATCATCCTCTTTCTAATAATCGTAATGCAGGCAGTTGTCCTGCCGTTGATTTTGGGTGCTGTTTCCTTTATCTCGTATCACTTGGCAAGGTCTGCGGCCTTTGCCGTCTTTTGAATCCCCAAATCATCGTATATTCGTTGCAGTTCCGATTTGGCCTTGCCCTTGGAAATGAACATTTGTTTAGGAAACACTGTATCTATCATCTTTACGATTTTGTATTCACTCGGCAGCCGTACCTGCTTTGTCAATTCTCGGCGGATATTTCCGACATGGTATTTCAACGCCTGCACCTTGGCTGTTCCTAACTCGTCGTATGCCTGCTTCACCAACGGATATTTAAGGGCTATTCGGGTACAAAGTTCCTCGTGATTATCCAGCGAGAAAAACGGTCGGGTCGTTTTCAGACGGTGGTATTCATCGAACAACTCTTTGAACGTAACCCGTGCGTTGGTCTTATTTTCCATCTTTTCTATAATCTCGCTGAACGTGTAGCGGGTTATCGTATAGCCGTTTCGTTGCAGTTCATTCGTAAGGTTTATGTAGGCTAAGCACCCGGCGCCTTACCGTATTTCTACGGCAGGTTTCCAAGA
>OGPT01003841.1_pt1 | contig 10361 bp, 10 predicted proteins | sample 1552951 | NCBI WGS metagenome assembly OGPT01 (sample SAMEA2580224, study PRJEB22360) | human gut metagenome | biome: human gut; feature: human-associated habitat; material: faeces | place: Denmark | collected 2008/2010
TTTCCAGGACGACTATAAAGCCGCCAAACGCGACTTCACCGTGCGCAGCGGGCTTCTTCCCAAGGAAGTACTGTTCGAGCCGGAACAACTCGACGAGATACATCGGGCATTGGCTTTCGTTTGCGAGCAGGACGAGGGGCTATCTATCGGAAGGGAAAAGGAGATCAAGGCCATCATGGAGCAGCTCAAGTGTCTATTGCCGGAATCTCCGGAACAGACGCGGACAATGGAACAGAGTATGTAAGCGGTGTCGATCAATCGATGCCGCTGTTTTTTGTAGGAGGAATCACAAGATGAAATACGAATCCGATCGACGCAGTTCCCCGCTCTTTGCACCCACTCCTCCGCGAGAGGAGACTGAGCCGCCTGTATGTCGCCGCAGTGAGCGGTGTAAGGGCTGTCCTCATGCCAGACACGGTTTTATCTGCTGGCACGGCGACGGAAAATGTCTGAGAACTGAAATGAGGGAGGCGAAAATATGATAATACATGCTGTACTCGGCAATCCAAACCACCCGGAATACGGTGTTGCAACCATTCCGTTCCCCATCCCACATGACCAGTACGCACACTGCATGGAACTGCTGGAGGCACTGGAAATTGGCGATGCAGTCAAAGCTGACTGTCAGGTGCAGGAGATCAATAGCTTTTACTCTGCACTCAAACGCACAGAGATGCTTCCGGTTAATGTGGAGGAGCTCAACTATCTTGCCAAGCGGCTGGATAGTTTCGATGTCGGAGAAGCTGCTCAGTTTCAGGCAATGGCACACAAGCTGGAGCTTTCCGAGCTGAAGGATCTTATCAATCTGACCTTCTGTTGTCAGGAGACCACAGTCATTACGGATTTTTCTGACCTCGCCGCTGTTGGCCGTGACCACTATATGAACCTGCACGGAGGCTGTGCAACTGTTGCTGAGTTGGAGGTGTTGGACGGTGAGGGAACGGCAAGACAGCTCATTGAGGGCAGCAGCGGCACAGTCACGCCCTACGGTGTGGTCTACGACAATGGCATGAAGCTGGAGCAGGTATATGACGGTCAATTCTTCCCCTGTTATTACTATGAGCCGCGTGCCACTATGGTTGCGGCGACTCCCAAATCCGAGCCGGAGAATACCGAGCACATCACATGGCTATATCTCCTGATGGCGCAGGAGGAAATTGACCGTGTTCTCCAGAGGTCGGGAATCGCGGATTCTGCGGATGCCCGGCTCCGGCTGGAACACAGTCAACTGCCAGATGAAGTGAATGTGCTGCTGGATATGGAACATGAAAGTCTTGCGGAGCTCAACGCACTGGCGCAGGCAACAGGTACGCTTTCCACGGACAACATCAAGAAACTGGGCGCTGCTGTAACTCTGGCGAAGCCTCAGAATGCGGAGCAGGCCAAAAATCTCGTGGAGAATCTCGACCTGTTTGACTTTGCTCCCGACGCACATTCCCCAGCAGAGTATGGAAAATATATGATCCAGCAGTCCGGTCATTACGAGTTCGACGAGAATTTAGATGAGTTCTATGACTACGAAGGCTATGCCCAGCAGCGCATAAACGACGAGGACGGGATGTTTACCGACCGAGGCTATATCGCATATAAGGAATACTTCAGCCTTGAGAAAATTATGGAGGGCGGTCAAGGTGGCAGCATGGAGATGGGAGGCATGGTATGATCATTCAGGCGGAGCTGAGACGAAAGCAATCCGAATATGAGGGTGAGGCCTGTGTCGTTGACAAGGTCATTGAGCTGCCCGCCCAGCGATTTAAGCAGTTCAGTCGCGCTCTGCTGGCGGATTATGACTTCATCGCAGAGAACAAAAATGTCATCCAGTACGATGCAGATTCCCGCCACTGTATGCATAGCAACTTGTTGATAATTTTAGTCTGCTCATCTGATATGGCATGTACACATCCAGACGGCTTAGAAAATTCCTGTACTAACATATTCAGCAAGTCTTTCTGTGAATCAGAGAACCCATCAATAATTATTGCCTCTTTTCGTTCGAGCCCTGCCAAATAATCCAATGAAACATTCAATACCGATGCGATACTTATTAAAACATCAAGTGGTGGCATTTGCGCATTAGTCTCATAACTGCTCACTGCGGAAAGGCTTTTATTTATGCGTTCAGCTAGCATCTTTTGCGTCATGCCACGTTGCTTTCGCAGCTCCTGCAGCCGCATGCCAAAATCTTTCATATGTGCCCCTGTAACTTTAATTTGAAACAATGATAGCATAAACATGTGCAGTATAATTGTAATTTTATATCATTATGATATAATTATACTGTAATAGTGCGGAATCATTTGAAAAAGGGAGGGAATGTATATTATTAATATTAATGGAGCACACGAACCTTATGTATTCAAGTTAAAGTGGGTGAATAGTTTGATCAATGTAATCATTTGTGATGATGATAAGGTTTTCGCAGATGAGCTAGGAAAAAAGATAAGCATAATCTTGTCAGGGAGTAACATCAAGGCTAAAATTCAAGTATTTGACATGGCCGAAAAAATAGGCTCAGAGGTTTTAAAAAGCTGTGATATAGCCTTTTTAGATATTGATTTTAAAAACAAAAGCTATAACGGAATAGGCATTGCAAGAAAGTTGCGGGAATTGCGAAATGAAGCGGTAATAGTGTTTGTAACAAATTATATTGAGTTCGCGCCCGAAGGCTATGAGGTACAGGCATTTAGATACCTGCTGAAAGAGGATATTACCCAGAAGCTTACTCCTTGTCTTGAACAGATTCTTACGCATATTCGCAAGAGAAAAAACACTATGAAAATATCTATGGAGGGAGAAATAGTAGAGCTTGAAATACGAGATATAGCATACATAGAGGCGCTCGGCCATACGCTTACTTTCCATGTATACAATGGGACATTGCCAGAAAAGAGGCTCTGCTGCTATTCGACATTGTCAAAGATGGAGGCTGAGCTCGATAGTCAGGGGTTTGTTCGACTGCATAAGAGTTTTATTGTAAATATGGCACATATAAAAAAGCTGACATGTGACGAGGTTGAGTTAAAGGAAGGCACTAAATTGAGAGTAAGCAATAAAATGTATCCTGTTTGCCGTAAGAAATATATGTTGTGGAAGGGGACGCGCTGAGTGGAATATGCTATTTCGGCAGTTTGGCTGTGTATAGAATCTATGGCACTGTTCTTTGCATGTAAAGCCTTTTTGAAGCCAAAAATCGGCTTAAAGCAAACAGTAGCCGCGTTTGTATGTGCGTTGTGTGTGTCTTTTATTTTGAATAATCTCACGGGAGATTTTTTTCAAAATAATTTGTATATAAAAATGCTACTCTCCTTTATAATTGCATTTTTGGCAGTCAGTCTGACATTTTCCGGAGCATGGTATGTTCGTATTATACTTGTTGCCACATGGCTTTTCATTATTGGAATTGCTGAAACGATTATGCTTTCGGGGGTATCGCTTATCCTAGGATTGTCCGTCTCGGAGCTGGTATGGAAAAAGTGGTTGTATACGATTGTCGGCACAGCTAGTAAATGTGTTGTTCTGTTTGGCGCGTGGAGTCTTTCATATTTTCGCAACAAGAAAGAACCTATTATTTTGAGCAACAAAAGGTTGCTCCTCACGATGCTTTTTCCAATAATAAGTCTTGCAATGCTATGCGTGATTTTTAATACATATAAAGACCAAAGCGATTTATCTGTCAGTGCAATCGTATTCAGTATTATACTTGGACTATCAAACGTTCTAATAATATATCTGATGACAAGCCTAGATAGAGCCTCTAGAGCAGAGCAGCAAATTGCTATGCTGAACCAAAGTATGCAGCTGCAGACGAATAGTTATCTAGCACTGGAAAAAAGCTATAAAGCCCAGAGATCGGCAACGCACGAATTCAAGCACCAATTGCAAACCGTACATGGGCTTTTGGAACAAAATAACGTGGAAAAAGCAAAAGAATATATACAGCAAATTCAGGCGGCTCACACATTGCGAATATTCGCGGCTAATACCGGCCATGCTGTAATAGATGCCATACTTAATGAGAAATATCATACTGCGAGAGAGAAAAATATTGATTTTCAGTTGACTGTGAACGATCTGTCAACGATAGTTATAAGTATTGATTCCATCGTTGTCCTTTTATCAAACCTGTTAGATAATGCGATCGAAGCCTGTGAACGTTTGGATGGAGAGCGGACTATTATATGTACAGTGCTTTTAGAGGACAACGCTTTGTTCATATCCATAAAAAACACATCGCCGTCAGTGAAAATAGTAGATGGCCAAATTGAGACCGTTAAGGAGCCTAAAGCAGAACATGGTTTTGGCTTGGCAGGTGTGCAGAGAGTCTTAGCCTTGCAAAATGGCGAGAGCGCTATGGAATATTTAAATGGCTGGTTCAACTTCGCTGCCGAAATACCAAATCAATAAAGAGGGGAAAACGCCATCCTTTTCATGAGAAGGGATGGCGTTTTCCCCTCTTGCGCTGTAAAATTCCCCTCTTGTGTCGAATTACTGGAAAATACAAGTTGCTATAGTATATTTGTAAATAAGAGGTGGAGCGATAGTGCAAAAGTTGATGGATATGGTAACTGCTAAGCTTGTCACAGAAGGGGTAGTAAAAGCCTGCGACAAAGAATGGTTTGCATATGGTCTTGAGAGGAGAATTTTGACCATTTTCACCGCAATTCCTTTTCTAATAATAGCAATAGCTTTATCCGACATATGGACAGCAGTAATGTACTTATGTAGTTTCTATTTTTTGCGAGTGCGAACTAACGGCTATGTCCCAACACGAGTTATTACACATAATACACATTTAAGGTGGAGTGAAAAATGAAATCAAAACTAAAGATGTGTTTCGTCGCCATGCTTCTAATTCAGGTTTTGCTCCTTGCGGGGTGCAAGCAAAGTAATAATGAGTTAAATGATAATCCGAAAGTTGACGCAGCCACAGTTTTTCAAGAGATCGTCGCGCCAAAGTATAAGATTTCTCCGGCGAGTTATTCGGAAACGCTGTGGCTGAAGGACTGCGTGAGCGCGCAGGGCGCAAACGTATATTTTATCGGCGCAGACAGTGACTCCGAATACGTCTGCAAGCTCGATTCCGCAGGCGGGACGCGGGAAAACCTTTTCAAGTATCAGAATACGGCGCTTATATCATTGGCTGTCTCGGACTCCGGGGAGATATATGTGCTTTGCAGCTCAAGCGACGGAGATACATATGAAATTCAGAAGCTGGCCGCGGATGGGCGGCAGTCAGGAACCTTTGCACTGAATACGGACGAATTTTCAAACCAGATTCCCAAAGAAATCGCCTACGCGGACAGTCGGATTTTCTTGCTGACAAATCAGAAACTTGTCGCAATCAAATATGACTCGGCAAAGGTCGAATACGAAATTCCCATCGGCCAAAGCGCGCACATGACCGTGTTAAAAGACGGCACAGTGGTTATAGGGCATGAGCGCGACGGCGTGTACCGCTTACAGTATTTAGACGAGAAAAAGCGTGAGTTGGTAACTAAAGCGGAGTTTAATTACAGCTTTACGGGTGTATATTGCGGTATCACGCATGATTTATGCCTCAACAGCGCCGGCGCGCTTTTCAGCTATGACTTTGAAGAAAGCTCGCTTCAAAAGTTGTTCTCTTGGAGCGCACTCGGCATTATAAGCGGAGCCGTGGCAGAACTGGATAACTCCGTATTAATCTGCTCCGGGCGCATAAGCGCGGACAGTCCGGAACCACTGATTACCTTGGTCCCGGCGGGCACCTCATACAGCGAGACCTCTGTTATACGATTTGCAACCACGGGAGACTACATTGACTACCGTATCCAAGAGGCCATACGGCGCTGGAACGTGGAAAACCCTCAGTGCCAGATAGAGATCGTAAACTACTACGCTTACGTTGACGGAACTGACAACCGCGCGGCACAGATGAAACTCGCGGCGGATATCGCCTCTGGGGAGATCCCGGACATATATGATTTTTCTCTTAATTCAATAGATACAGCGCCGTCCATAGGCCAGTACGCTAGACGCGGTATGCTGGAAAATATTTATTCTTATCTGGACAACGATGCTCAGTTGTCGCGTTCAGATTTCTTTGAAGGCTATTTGAAGTCGCTGGAACTGAACGGCGGATTGTACGAGGTCGTTCCTGAGTATTCTTTGGAAACAACATTCGCAAATTCAAGGGTTGTCGGCACCCAAGATAAATGGACATATGAGCACTTTAACAGCATAGTTAACTCAGAAGATTACTACCAACAGTTATTTGATGAATACTACGAGCGTACCTATTGGCTTGGAAATGTTATAGCCGCCTCCGGAGACAGGCTAGTAGACTGGGCGCACGGTAAGTGTTATTTTGATTCAGATTATTTTAGGAATGTTCTTGAAGCGGCAAAAGATATGCCTGAACATGGTATAGAGAGGAACTATTCCACGTTAAACGATTGTGTAAAATATAATGAAGGGCTTCTGTATTACTGTAATATAAATGATATATGGATGGCAAGTATTCCATCAGATGCATTTGGCGCTGATTACTGTTTTGTGGGGCTGCCGGAAGTAGGAAACGTAATATATCCATCTCTTAGCTTTGGAATATCATCGTATTCTGAAAACAAAGAGGAATGCTGGCAATTTCTCAGGCAATTCCTGCTGCCTGAGAATAGCAAAAGCTTTTTTATGTCCCCCCGTCGTGATGTTATGAAAGCCCGCGTTGAGGAAGCGTGGAAACAAGTTGTTGATGGTGGAAACGGTGGACTTTATCCGTATGGACTCGAATCTATGTACAGTCTTTTGGATGCAATAGATAATGCCAGAGTGTCTGCACGACATGATGCTCAGATATGGCAAATTGTTCTTTCAGAGAGCGGTGCATATTTTTCAGGCCAGAAGACGGTAGATGAAACAATGCAGCTTATCCAGTCAAGAGCACAAATCTATATTTCCGAACAAAGCTAGCACAAAGGCGCGTCATATACACGCATCTTAACATAGTACCACTAAAACCATAGCCGTATTAAAAAGTTGTCATGTAATAGTTGCTTTTTTATCCCGAGAGCCTCTCTGTCTTTTCAAGTCAGGGAGGCTCTTAATATGAAATGACTTCGACAAAATACAACGCACAATATGTAGATTTATAATTCAACACAAAAGGACATACAAATGGTTAATGCCATAATATGTAGATAGACGACAGATACTCCGCAGCAGATAACGGCAATGTGTATGCGTATCAGTCTGATGTGCTCATCGATGCGCTGAAGAACTCACTTACCACAAACGCCACATCAGTTAAAAATGCTCTTGAAGCCTACGTCCGCGAGAATGGCGGCACTGCCATGCCGGAAACTGACGGCTACGGTCACAGCACAGTTTCAGATCTTCCCCTTGGCCTGTACCTCTTTGTTGAGACCCGCGTTCCCGAAATGGTCACAGAGACTACCGCACCTTTCCTCGTTTCTCTTCCCATGACCAGCACCTCAGATAACGCAAGCTGGCTCTATGATGTGACCCTCTATCCCAAGAATCTCACCGAAATCCCGACGCTTGAAAAGACCGTGCGCGAGGCAAAGTCCAGCAGCGGCAAGAACAATGGCAGTGCAGACATCTCTGACGGCTTTACACATACCGCCACCGCATCTGTCGGCGACGTTCTTGAATACCAGATCGTCTCCACGCTCCCGTCCATCACCTCGGCAGCTTCGTATCTCATAGATTACAGCTTCATAGATACCGCCGAGAAAGGCATACCTTACCTCCAGAACGGCGTCACGCTTGAGTTCTTTAAGGATGCTGCATGCACGGACAAGATAGCGACATGGACAGAAGCTGATGGCAAGTTCAATGTCAGCTACACAACCAATGACAATGGATATGTCATGAGCATAGCGATGACTGAGACAGGTCTGGATGAAATAAACACCAGCAAGGCCGTATACGCCGATGCTTCAATGGTCAACTCCGGGTATTCCGACTGCACGCTCCGCATTACATACTCTGCCCAGCTGGACAAGTCCGCGAACTACGGTGACAATGGCAACACCAACGATGTTGTCCTCACGTGGAAGCGCACGAACAGCAGCTATTATGATACGCTCATCGATGACTGCCATGTGTACGTGTTCGGGCTTGACCTCACAAAGAAGTTCTCCGATGGCAAGGGAGATCTCAGCAAGGTCGAATTCTGCCTCCAGAACGATGCAGACGATTACTATGTAGTTGCCAAGTATGACGAAGCCGTGAAAGCATACTATGTGACCGGCAGCACTGATGATAAGGCGAAAGCCACACGCTTCACTCCTCGTTCTGACGGGCGTATGCTCATCTACGGCCTTGAAGATGACACATATACCATAACCGAGCTCAAGACGGACGGAGCTTACACTCTGCTCAAGGACGGCATCGGGCTTGTAATAAGCGTCGGCGAGAGCGAAACGGTATGCGACATTTACAGTTCTGACGTCCTCGGTCTTATCCAGAACGATCCCCGTTACGCAGATGTTGAAGAGGGGCTGTTCCACAATATGCCGCAGAAGCATCTGGAACACAAGCTCCTGACCGCATCGGCAAAGGTGGACAACAAGCAGGTCACGCTCGGTTCGGACAACGGCTCGGCAAACGCGTTTGTGCCTTTGACTGTCGTGAACACCAAGGGCTTTGACCTGCCCAAGACCGGCGGTTACGGCAACTGGATGTTCCCAGCTGTTGGTCTGAGCCTTGTAGCTGTGGCAGTTGTGGTCATATACTTTGCGTTCAGAGGCAAGAAGAAAGAGACAAATAAATAAAGGTCAGGGAGGCAGGCTGAGAAACCTGCCTCCCGTTTTTGCGTATGAGCAGAAAAGCAAAAATAATCCTTGGCATTATATTTCTCTCGATTGCTCTGCTCGTCTGCCTGTACCCGGTCATAAGCAATTTTACCGCCGTCAAGTACCAGTCCATAGTGCAGACCAGATACGAGAAGGCTGTCAGCAATATGGATGATACAGAACTGCAAAAGGCAAAGGAGGCGGCTTTGGCGTATAACCGGACGCTGATCCCAGACGTCGCAGATAACCTCTCATTCTCGGAAGAAGCGCTCAAATCTGCCGCCGAGAACTATGATAGCCTGCTGAATATCCGTGGCGACGGGATAATGGGGTACGTTGAAATCCCAAAGATAGACGTAAACCTGCCTATCTACCACGGCACAGGGGACGACAGCCTTGACCGGGGTGTCGGGCATCTGCTCGGCAGCTCCCTGCCGGTCGGCGGGGAGACATCCCATGCTGTGTTGACGGCGCACTCAGGGCTTGCCGGACAGCGGCTATTTTTGGATCTGGATAAGCTGGAATGCGGCGATACGTTCTATGTTCACACTCTTGACGAGACTATGGCGTATATGGTGCTGGAGATAAACACTGTGCTCCCGGAGGACACCTCAAAGCTCGTGATCATGCCGGCGCACGATGTGTGCACGCTGGTGACATGTACACCATACGGTGTCAACACTCATCGTCTCATGGTACGTGGGACACGCATTCGCAATGATCAGGCTGAGTATGTAGAAAACCTGAAAGCCGAACGTGACGAGCATGAGGGTGTCACTCAGTCCACATGGCAGCAGGAATATTTCAAGGGCATAGGGCTTGGTGTTATCTGCATAGCTGCCATCGGGATAGTCTTTGAGATAAACCGAATCCGTCCAAGGCGAAGAAAGCGAGGTCTGCATGAAAAAGGCTAAGATAATCCTTCTCACACTTATGGTGCTCCTCGCAATAACCGGGCTGTTTGTGACTTTCAAGCCGCTCATGGAGCGTGCTTCCCGACAGAAGCAGGTGGACGAAGCCAACGACAGCTTTATTCAGCAGTTGGAGCAGATACAGTCTGTAAAAGATGCAGAGCCTGAAGCAATGCCGTATGCGCAGCTCCGCGAGCAGATAGAGCAATACAACACTTGGCTGTATGAAGGAAAACAGATAGCGCTCACAAATACGGCTTTTTCATAAACTTGTCATATATGCGTCTTCAAATGCCTAAGGTGTCTTGCTTTTTGGAATTTAATGATAGCAGCGTTTATTGTATAGCTCACATTGAGGATTGGCGGAACCGTCCCTTGCAGGGCGGCAGATATCCGTATGTCTACGTGGATGGTATCTACCTGCGCCGCAACTGGGGCGGAGAGTATGAAAATGTTGCTGTTTTGGCGGCTATTGCCGTGAATGAGGACGGTTTTCGCGAGGTTTTGGGTGCCGCCGAGGGCATGAAGGAGGACAAGGCCAGCTGGGTCAGTTTCTTCCAATGGCTTCGTGGACGCGGCTTGGACGGCGTAAAGCTCATCGTTGGCGACAAGTGCATGGGGATGCTGGAGGCCGTGGGCGAGGTGTTCCCGGACGCCA
>OGPT01003843.1_pt1 | contig 10358 bp, 8 predicted proteins | sample 1552951 | NCBI WGS metagenome assembly OGPT01 (sample SAMEA2580224, study PRJEB22360) | human gut metagenome | biome: human gut; feature: human-associated habitat; material: faeces | place: Denmark | collected 2008/2010
AAGTGAGCCTGCCAAGCTACTTCCATGATGAAACGTACTTTCATACGAGTTGCTTCGTTAGCACCACAGAAAGTATCAACAACGAACAGACGTTTGCCTGACAATTGTTTTACAGCTTTAGCTTTCAAATCAGCCCAAGCTTCTTCAGTACAAGGTTTGTTGTCGTTTTTGTATTCGTCAGAAGTCCACCATACAGTGTCTTTTGAGTTCTCATCCATAACGATGTATTTGTCTTTTGGAGAACGTCCTGTATAGATACCTGTCATTACGTTTACTGCGCCAAGTTCGCTGACCTGACCTTTTTCGTAACCTTCAAGTTCCGGTTTTGTTTCTTCTTCGAATAATAATTCATAAGAAGGATTGTAAACAACTTCTGTTGTTCCGGTAATGCCATACTTGCTTAAATCAATTTTTGCCATTTTTAATTACCTCTTTCCTTTCGCTGTGTGTAATATGGTATCAATCTGTAAAAACAGACTATACATATCTTTTTGGAAGCCGGACTTCTGATCGCTCTGTTCCACATTGTGAAATGCAGGAAACATAAGCAAATTGCCAACTTTCTCTACCATAATTATACATATCTCGGTTATAAAATCAATAAAAAAATTGTTAAAAATTTAGCAATTTATGGAGGAAAATTTGTCATCATCTGCGCTTGACAGAGATACAGACAGATCTGAGTGGAAAAAAACGATCCAAACCCGCTTTTCACGATTGAAAAATGCACACAAAAACAATATAATGCAAGCAGCAGAAAGACGAAACAGTCTGGTCTGAAAAGCCGTAACATCCATTTTGAAAAAAGAGGGAAAAGGAAAATGAAAGTCATACACAAAATCAGTCCGGTGCTGATATTAGCAGGTTATTTTTACGTTTTATACGAAGGATATTTTTTATGCCAGTTTGGAGGAGTACGCTACCACGGACAGAAAATGGCTGTGGGAGCAGCGGTCATGGCAGTTGGTTTTCTCTTCTGGCTTATCACCAGAAAAAAGGCAAAAGAACAGCAGGCAGGGAAAAAACAGTATCTGTGGATCGCAGAACTTGTGGCGGCAGGAGCGGCAACGATCATCTGTGGCGCTGCGGTGATCCGCACGGCAATCCCATACAATGGGGCACTCTCCTGGAAAATTGATGAGTGGCGGAGAATAAATGACGAGAGTTCTTCCAAAGATAATAGTGATACTAATAAGGAAGAAAACGAGCCGGAAATTTTCAGCGGAACAGAGACAGAAACGGAAACAAAGACCAGCGGGAATATCCGCAATTCGGATACGTGGGAATTTAATGCAGAAGACGGCGATATGTATTATTTCATCAATGATATTACCGGTTACCGGCTGAATGTGGTAGACGCTGCCTGTGGAAGCCGCTTTTATAACTTTGAAAAGACGAAGGACGGCGGTACGACCTGGACAGAGGTCAATGGTGATCCGTTTGACCAGAATATGGGCGTTGCCGAAGGTCTGCTCTTTTTTACAAATGATTTCGGATTTGCAGGACTGACGTATGCAAGTGAGGATTTCTCCATGCTTTATGTGACGAAGGATGGCGGAGAGACATTTGAACGGCTGGAACTTCCTTTGGATACGGTGACAGAACTTCCATCTGAAGCAGAAGAACTGGGATTTACGATCGAAGATTATGATTATCACACCATGCCGCAGATCGTGGATGGAAAAATGGAGATTTATCTGCAGACCGATGCGATGGAACAGCAGGGGATTATTTTTCAGTCTGAGGATAACGGAGTTACCTGGGAGTATGCAGGTTGTAAGGAATGATATACAAAAAAATTACGAGGTTAAAATCATATGGAACAATACAGCTATCATGAGGAAACTGGAAAAATCACATTGGAAAAGAAAGCAGTACAAAATAGTGAAAACGCAGGAAAAAGCATTTATCTCATGAGTCTGGATGAGTTTTTGAGCCATCCGCGGAAACTTGTGCGGAAAAATAATTTTATCCACAGCATGACACCGATCCAGTACTGCAAGATTGAAAAATACCGGGAGTGTGTGCAGGGAACAATGCGTGTGCCAAAGGGAAATAAAGGGCAGGTGTGTATCCATAATTTTGGATTTTACCTGTCAGAGCAGGAATTATATCTTGTGGAGGAAAGCCATTTCCTGATGGAGTATCTGAACAAGATGGCGGAAGGCACCTACGAGGGTTACAGCTTCCGGCAGATCCTTCTGGCATTATTCGAGGAACTGCTGCAGGATGAAGTACTGTATCTGCAGAAACAGGAGGAACATCTGGCTGGTCTGGAGGAGGAACTGTTAAAGAAAATACCGGACTATTTTTATGAGATGATCATGAAATACCGGAAACGGTTCAATATTTTTCATGCCTATTATGAACAGCTGATGAATATGGGAGATGTCATGCAGACATCTGTGAACGGCGGCCTGTCGGAGGAGGAAAAAGCACAGTGGCAGTTATTTTCCAACCGGGCGGAGCGGCTGCATGACCATGTGGAAATGCTGCGGGAATATCTCGTGCAGATCCGGGAACTTTACCAGTCACTCATTGCGGTGCAGCAGAATCAGGTGATGAGCATTTTGACGGTTGTGACAACGATTTTTCTGCCGCTCACGCTGATCGCCGGCTGGTATGGAATGAATTTCCCAAATATGCCGGAGTTTGGGTGGAAATATGCGTATCCGGCAGTTATAATAGTGAGTATCTTAGTGATCATTTTGGAAATTATTTATTTTAAGAAAAAGAAGATGCTTTAGGCATCTGGAAAGAGAAGGACAAAAGATTATGATGAACCCGGCAAATATTATGAAGATTATGAATGCAAAAAATAAATTTACTGCAAATCATCCGAAGTTTGTGGCATTTTTAAGTGCGGTATTCTCCAGAGAGATGGAGGAGGGCACTGTGATCGAGATCACACTCACCAGACCGGGTGAGGAGCCGATGACGACCAATATGAAGATCCAGCAGTCGGATCTGGATCTGATGCGTGAACTTCAGGACATGGCAAAAAATCAGTAAATATCTATGGAAAAAAACGTCTGCACATGCTAAAATATTCTTACGAAAAAATACGAAAATTTATACGTGAGAAAGGATGCACATATGTTGGGTAAACGTTTGGATTATCAGGTGGAAGAAAATAAAATCCATTTTTTCTTTGAAAAAGAGGAGGCATTTTTAGAGGTCATTACTGAGAGTATTATGAATGTCTTTGTTCCTTATGAGACAAAAGGACACCGCTCCAAGGCGATCGAAGGGGAGAAGGCAGTCCGGACAGATTTTGAGGTAAAAGACTGCGGCAGTTATGTTTCAGTTGCAACAAAACAGTTGGAAGCGAGAGTTTATGACGGATTTTATGTGGACTTTTACCGGGATGGAAAGAGCATTTGTGAAGATTACCGCGGCGGGCGTATTTTAAGACCGCTGTTAAGTGAAAAATCTCTCGAAGTGTTAAAGGCAGAGGGACATGATGTGTCCGCAGGTGCAAGCGGCAGCTATCCGGTGCAGACTGTCAAAAAAATGGACGGGGATGAGAAGTTTTACGGACTTGGGGACAAGACCGGATTTTTGAATAAGCGGGATTATGAGTACGAAAACTGGAACTCCGATATCCCACAGGCACACACGGATTCTTACCGCGCACTGTACAAGTCCATTCCGTTTCTGATCACCCTGAAAAAAGAAAGTGTTTACGGTATTTTCTTTGACAATACATACAGATCTTATGTAAACCTTGGAAAAGAAAATCAGGCATATTTTTACTATGGTGCGGACGCCGGAAACCTTGATTACTATTTTATCGCAGGGGATACGATGCCGGACATTGTGGGCGGTTATACCTATCTGACCGGAAGGACTCCGCTTCCACAGCTGTGGACACTCGGTTATCATCAGTCCCGCTGGGGATATGATTCCGCAGACTGCATTAAAAAAGTAGCAGGGAAATACCGAGAACTGAATATCCCATGTGATACGATGCATTTTGATATTGACTATATGGATGGCTACCGTGTATTTACATGGAATGAGAAAGATTATGGCGATCCGGCAGAGACCATTCAGGAGTTGGCAGACGATGGATTCAAGGCAGTCTGCATTATCGATCCGGGTGTGAAATTAGATCCGGGTTATGAGAAATACGATGAGGGAATTGCCGGAGATTATTTTGCAAAGACACCGGAAGGGGAAGTCTATGTGAATGCTGTATGGCCGGGAGATTCTGTATACCCGGATTTCGGACAGCCAAAGGTGCGCAAATGGTGGGCAGAAAATCAGAAGTTCCTGACCGATATAGGCGTTGCCGGAGTCTGGAATGACATGAATGAACCGGCAAGTTTTCACGGAGAACTGCCATCAGATGTCGTGTTTACAGATGAAGATCAGAAATCTACCCACGCAGCCATGCACAATGTATACGGACATCTGATGTCCAAGGCAACCTATGAGGGACTTAAGGAACAGACCGGAAAAAGACCATTTGTGATCACCCGCGCATGCTATGCAGGAAGCCAGAAGTATACAACAGTCTGGACCGGAGATAACCAGAGTTTATGGTCACATCTTCAGATGGCAGTGCCACAGTTGTGCAATCTTGGATTGAGTGGATTGGCATTTGCAGGAACGGATGTCGGTGGATTTGGTGCGGACTGTACGGCAGAACTTTTATGCCGCTGGGTACAGGTCGGAGCATTTTCTCCATTGTTCCGGAATCATTCGTCCAATGGAAGCATTTATCAGGAGCCGTGGCAGTTCGGGGAAAAGACGGTCAATATATACCGCAAATTTGTGGAGCTGCGCTACCGCCTGCTTCCATACCTGTATGATCTGTTTGCGGAGTGTGAGAAAACAGGACTTCCGATCATGCGTCCACTGGTGCTTCACTATGAAAAGGATGAAAATACGTGGAACTTAAATGATGAATTTTTAGTTGGAGAACATCTTCTTGTGGCACCGGTATTAGAGCAGGGACAGACGAAAAAGATGGTCTATCTGCCGGAAGGGATCTGGTATGATTTCAATACCGGAAAACGTTATGAGGGAAAACAGTATTATCTTGTGGATGCACCGCTTGATACCTGTCCGATGTTTGCCAAAGCAGGAAGTATGATCCCGGCTTATGAAGTGGTGCAGTATGTAGGGGAAAAACCGTATGATACGTTAAATATGCTTGTATTTCCGGGCGAGGGCACCTATGTGCATTATCAGGACAACGGAAGTGATTTTGCTTATCAGGATGGCGCCTATAATGAGTACGCATTCACACAGCAGGAAAATGGGGAAGTAACCATGAAGATGATGAAGGAAGGTTATGAGAGACCTTACAAAAAGATCGAATACATTTTTGTGGGCAAATAAGGCAGAAGCAGGAACCCGGGAAAAAATTGCTGCATATCTTATAGTGATGTGATGGAAATAAGGAGTATCGCGTGGACTATAGAGAGGAACAGTTTTTACGTATGCAGCAGTCTGACACTCCGAAAGTGCCTTTTTATATGAGCTATCCGATGCAGAATCTGTATCTCACAGAGATGGAATATGAAAAGGATATGGACCGGATGAAAGAGCTGTATCCAAGGGATGTTTCCCGTATTATGGACGTGATCGAGGATGAGTGCGATAAAATGGAGTATGAGGGAAGTCTCATGTTCGACGAATATCCGGACCGGCTTATGTTAGAGCAGGTGACAGAACGCATTTATCAGACTGTGAAAAATGGAACAGATACCGTGATGGCAGAGGAATTCTGGGGAGGAAACAATCCACCGCCGCCACCACCGGGCAGACCCGGAATGATGCCGCCACCACCGCCACGGCCGGATGATCCGTGGCGCAGCCTGATCGGTGTTATGTTAAACAACGAGATGTACCGCAGAAGATGCCGCCACCGCCGCTGCAGAAGATGGTGGTGATTTTCGTTATTCTTCACCAGCAATTTTCTTAAGAATTTAGAAAGAAGCCAAAGAAAATATTGCGGAAAAGGCAAAAACTGCATACAATATAGCTATCGCCGTTCTGGCGGTAGCTATTTTTGTGTGCAGCTTGAGGCACACAGAAGAGGGAAAACAGTCGTATGGATGATTTTGGAGGCTTACAGTGCAGAAAGGTACAATAAAAGCAATTGTTCTGCCAGTCGTTTTTGTTCTGGCAGTGATTATATTCAGTTTTATGACAAATCAGACGAATGAAGACCTGACGACAGAGATGTCGGAGGCAACATTGCCGGTTCTTACCTTATATGATGGGAAAACGGCGATCAACGAATTATATGGTTACACAGAGAAAATGGATGCAGCCTATATGCGCGATACGATCACACCGATCGGGGAAGACAGACTTCTTCCGGTGACGGTGAAGACTTATCAGACCGCAGTGGATAAGATCTCCTATGAGATCAGGAGCCTGGATGCAAAAAGGCTGATCGCAAATGCAGATGTCACTTCCTACACGGAGAATAAGGGAATGATCTCTATGGAACTTCCAATCCAGAATCTGCTGGAGGAAAATGAGGAATATCTGCTCGTGATCCAGCTGGAAAGCGGAGACCGCATGATCTACTACTACACGCGAATCATAGAATCCCAGAACAGTTATGTGTCGGAGTGCATTGATTTTGTCAGACAGTTCAATGATACGACTTTTGACAGTGAGAAAGCGGCATCTCTCAGCACTTATATGGAAAAAACGACCGGCGATAACACGACTTTGCAGTATGTGACATTAAACAATTCACTGAATCAGGTGAGCTGGGCAGAGTTTCATGGCACAAGGCTGACAACACCGGTTCCATCTGTCAAGGAGATCACTCCCACCTACAACGTGATCGTTCTGGACTATGTTGTGACACGGGTAGGACAGAATGGACAGAGCGAATACTATAACGTTGAGGAATACTACAGAGTGCGGTATACCAATACAAGAATGTATCTGTTGAATTTTGAACGGACGATGGAAGAGATTTTCCGGGGGGAAAATGACAGCATCTCAGGAAACAGCATCCTGCTTGGAATCCGCTCGAAGGATGTGGAGTATCAGACCAATGAATCCGGCAAAGTGGTCACTTTTGTGCAGGAGGGAGAACTCTGGAGTTACAATCAGGAGGCAAACACACTTGCAAAAGTGTTCAGTTTCCGGGGATATGAAGGGGTAGATGACCGGGAAAACTATGGTGAGCATGACATTAAGATCGTAAATATTGATGAGGCGGGAAGCATTGACTATATTGTGTATGGCTATATGAACCGCGGAAACCACGAGGGTGAAGTGGGAGCAGCCGTTTACTATTATCGCGCCGAGCGGAATGTGGCAACCGAGGAGATTTTCGTTCCGGCGGATATTTCCTACGAGATGCTGAAAAAACAGCTCGACCGCCTCTCCTACGTCAACAAGCAGAGAGAGATGTATCTCTATCTGAATGAGAACCTGTGTAAGGTAGATATTGAAACCGGCACGACGACGGTGGTCCGGGAAAGTATCCCGGAGGACTGCTTTGTAGTATCGGAAAGCCAGGAGAGCATCGCGTGGATGGATGCGGACAATGCAAGCAGTGCGATGAACATCACCGTGATGAATCTGGAGAGCGGGGAAACGCAGCGCTTTGCGGCGGATGACGGACAGAAGATCCGGGCACTTGGCTTTATCAATGAAGACTTTGTCTATGGTATGGCAAACGACAGCGATATTTTAAAAGATATTTCCGGCAATGAAGTTTTCGCTATGCATACGGTGCGGATTGTCAGCATCGACGGAAACGTGAAAAAAGAGTATCACCAGGACGGCTATTATGTGACAGGCGTGTCGATTTCGGACGGCCTTCTGGAGCTGGACCGCGTGGTACGCCAGGAAAACGGCTATGCGGATGCGCCGGAGGATCACATCATGAACGGCGAGCAGCAGAGCCAGGAACTGGTGACGGGCCGCCTGGCAACGGTGGACGACAGAAGAGAGCAGCAGTTCCTTCTGGAATTCTCGACGAGCGGCAAAACACAGTCGCTTCTGACACTGACACCGAAATATATCTATTCAACCTTACGGACCGATCTTACGATGTCGTACGACACGGGCAGCGCAGATCTTTACTATGTATATGGAAAAGGAAAACTGATCGCCATTTTAAGCTCCCCGGCCGAGGCCGTACAGCTTGCCGATGAGAATGTCGGCGTTGTGCTGAACAGCAGCCAGTCCTATGTGTGGGAGCGCGGAAACCGCCAGCAGGGCATGCGCCTCGACGAGACAACGATGCCGTCGGGATTCCAGAGTGCATCTCTGGACGAAAACGTGCTGAAAGAGTCACTCGGTGATGATTACGAACTGCTGAACCTGACGGGCTGCACAAGAGAAGAAATTCTCTACATGATCAGCAGCGGCTGCGGCGTTGTTGTAAAGACCGGCGCGAACGAGAGTCTGCTTCTGACCGGATACGATATTTTTGGAAATTCCTGGCTGTATAACCCGGCAACGGGCGAGACAACTGCACTTTCTGACGATGACAGCGATGCATTGTTCGCACAGAACGGCAATGTCTTCATCAGTTATATTAAAAAAGTAAAGATCGAGTGATTTGCGGGGTTTTCTAATGACGCAAAAAGTGTTAGAATAAAGAAAGCACTATGAATATTTAGGGAGAAAAAAGACAATGAAACTTACAACCATCCGAGAGATTTATAAAAACCGGGAAGCATACCTGGACAAAGAAGTAACCGTAGGCGGCTGGGTGCGCAGCGTACGTGATTCCAAAACCTTTGGTTTCATCGTTCTGCACGACGGAAGCTATTTCGAAACCCTGCAGATCGTATACCACGATGAGATGGAAAACTTCGCTGAGATTTCCAAAATGAACGTCGGCGCAGCCATCATCGTAAAAGGTACCCTCGTTGCTACCCCGCAGGCAAAACAGCCGTTTGAGATTCAGGCGACAGAAGTTACCGTAGAGGGCGTTTCCGCACCGGATTATCCGCTGCAGAAAAAACGCCACTCCATGGAATACCTTCGTACCATTTCCCATCTGCGTCCGAGAACCAACACCTTCCAGGCAGTATTCCGTGTTCGTTCCCTCTGCGCCTATGCGATCCATCAGTTCTTCCAGGAGAGAGACTTCGTTTATGTCAACACCCCGCTGATCACCGGAAGCGACTGCGAGGGAGCCGGCGAGATGTTCCAGGTAACCACCATGGATCTTGACAATATTCCGAAAACCGAGGACGGCGCTGTTGATTTCACACAGGACTTCTTCGGAAAGAAGACAAGCCTTACCGTAAGCGGACAGTTAAACGGCGAGACCTTTGCACAGGCATTCCGCAATATCTACACCTTCGGACCGACCTTCCGTGCAGAGAATTCCAACACCACCCGCCATGCAGCAGAGTTCTGGATGATCGAGCCGGAAATCGCTTTCGCTGATCTGGAGGACGATATGGAGCTTGCTGAGGCAATGCTGAAATATGTCATCCGCTACGTTATGGAGCATGCACCGGAAGAAATGCAGTTCTTCAACAGTTTCGTGGACAAGGGACTGATCGAGCGTCTGAACCATGTCGTAAATTCTGAGTTCGGCCGTGTAACCTACACCGAGGCTATCGAGCTTCTGGAGAAAAACAACGACAAATTCGATTACAAAGTATACTGGGGATGCGATCTGCAGACCGAGCATGAGCGTTATCTGACCGAGCAGATCTTCAAGAGACCGGTTTTCGTTACCGATTATCCGAAGGAGATCAAAGCGTTCTATATGAAGCTGAACGATGACAACAAGACCGTTGCCGCTATGGACTGTCTGGTTCCTGGCATCGGAGAGATCATCGGCGGAAGCCAGCGTGAGGACGACTACGAGAAACTGCTTGGCCGTATGAAAGAGCTGGGACTTGCTGAGGAAGATTACGGATTCTATCTGGACCTCAGAAAATATGGTTCTACCCACCATGCAGGATTCGGACTGGGATTTGAAAGATGCGTCATGTATCTGACCGGAATGGGCAATATCCGCGACGTCATCCCGTTCCCGAGAACAGTAAACAACTGCGAGCTGTAATTACGAAAAGTGATATAGAAACTTAAAAAATACGGATGCCGGGTGCAGTGGAATCTAATGTGGATTTGGTGCGCCTGACGTCCGTATTGTAGTAATAGAGAAAATGAATCCAGAAAGGGGTATGCGCCTATGCGGTTTATTCATATTGCGGACGTGCATCTCGGCATGCAGCCGGATGCGGGATTTCCCTGGAGCGAGGAGCGCGGGGAATCCATCTGGGAGAGTTTTCGGCGGATCATCCGCCTCGTCGGACGGGAAAAGCCGGATTTTCTGCTGATTGCCGGGGATCTGTTCCAGCGTCAGCCGCTGCTGCGGGAACTGAAAAAGGTTTATTTCATTT
>OGPT01003852.1_pt1 | contig 10346 bp, 9 predicted proteins | sample 1552951 | NCBI WGS metagenome assembly OGPT01 (sample SAMEA2580224, study PRJEB22360) | human gut metagenome | biome: human gut; feature: human-associated habitat; material: faeces | place: Denmark | collected 2008/2010
TTTACCGTTTCCAACGCAAATTATTGTGACACAGGAATTAGAGCCGCGAGAGCATCGAAGTTTGCGGATTTTGTCAAACCATGCGAAAAAAGAAGATGCGGCAAAAGCCGCATCTTCTTAACCCGCTTCAGTATCACGAACACTAAGCAGAAATCCATATCTACCTTTTTCTTCCTTTGTGAACGGAATTAGATGTACATTCCCATAATCAACATTCGAGGGAAGCTCGTTTTCAACGATGATAACCTGATTCTCTCCGCAGTGTGTGACGATGTATCTGAACAGTGATTCTTTCATACCAGGAGTTGCGAGTTCGTTTTCATCCACCTTTTCTTTTTCCTTCAAAGACAGGATTGGGGAGTCAAGGAAAAGCATATGAAGCGAATGTTTACCATTGCTTTCAAGTAGCTTCATAAGATTAAAGAGCATGACTGTGTTCAAAAATGCACGATAGCCCTTACCTTCGTTTTCCTTCGCCTTTTCGTTCACAACCGCATCTATCGAGTCCTTGTCTATTCTAGCAGTAGGATTATTAGGATACCCACACGCTCTCACCATTTCTTGGAATGACTTGTTCAATGCTTCCCACAGACTGATAGGGAATTTTCGCATAGGATCAATGTCTGTCACCTTTTCCTCTGTTTCCAGAAACTTTGCGGCTATCTCATCATTATACTCATGTATGATGAAATCATAAGTAAACAGCTTTTGTTGTAGAAGTAGCCAATTTTGATATGACTCCTTTATTACAGTCAATTTTGTAGCCCTCGGCTGTAACCGCTTCTCAATAAGTTCCTTAAGCTGCTGATACTGGCTATTAAGCTCTGCCGCTATTTTCTCCAGCTCCTGTATTTCCGCATCAGTATCCTTTTCCGCCAACTCCAAATCCTGTACTTGTGCTTTTACACGTTCCAGTTCAATACTGATTGCCTCAGAATACAAGACCTGCTCCTTCTGCGGCAAGTCCATATCATGATTACAGAATGGACATTTGGTGACATATTGTACCTTTCCACGCTTTGACTCTCCGTCTGCAATAAAACGCAGTCGTTTCATATCAGAGTCATACTGTGTGTGGAGAACGCGGAAACGATCTCGCCGCAGGCGCATCTCTTCCAGCCGAGGCGTGATTTCAAAAATCTGTTCCAGTATCCGACGACATTTTTGGTTCGCCTCTGTAATGGCACTTTCAATTTCAGCGATTTCATCGAGTATGCTCTGTAGCTTGCTCTCTATATCCGCATCGCCGATCTGCTCCTTCATTTTTTGTAATTCAGCACGCTGATCGGTATACTCTTTGAGTTTGCTCTTTAGGTAAGAGATAACACCTGCCTTTTGTATTTTTCTCTCTTCACGCTCTTTCTCTGATTCTGCAGGGACATCTTGGGCGAAATTCTGTGCCTCAAAGAGATAGATAAGTGACATGAGTACTGCGACAGGTTTGATAAAAGTATGGTTAGGGTAGAACACCGTATCCTTTTTGAAAATGTTGTCCTCATCAAGATAGAAAAACTGAAAAATTGTTCGGAGTGAAAAAGCGTTCGTCTTACGCTTCTTTGTGCTGATAATCTGAGGCGTTTCCGTTATGCCCAGAAGAAACAAGAGAAAATACGAATACGGTCTTGCGTTCTTCTTCTCACTTTCAACATAATAATTGCCGATCGGAAATTCCGGTATGTCTGAATATATAAATTCTATTGTATTGCTGCCAACCTCCTTCTTTTTTCCTCGTCCTTCAACGATTTTTCTCTTACAGCATACACGTTTTCCATCGTCTGATGCAAATGTAATTGCAACCGTATCATAATTAGTGTCTGCTTTTGAAAAAGGAGTCTTCTTACCACCAAACATGAAGTTTAGGCAGCCGAGAATGTATGATTTCCCAGTATTTGATGGCCCATAAACAATGTTCACACCGTCCTCAAATTCAATTTTGGACACTGCGACATTTTGAGTGCTCCCCGAAACGGTGATATTTTTTACAAAGAACCTGCTCATTGTTTCCCCCTCATCAATGATATGGCAGCCATTTTATTGATTTCAGCTATCAATGTTCGCTCGGTTTTTTTGCCGATGTACTTAATCACGTTAACCGCTGTTGTACGGTATTCCTTTGCGTAATCGCTATCAAGCGATCTGCTCAACTGTTCTCCTTCAGTGGTTAGCTGGTACACAATACCGGAGGTTGTCGAAATGGGCTTTGCATATCCGTTAAAGGTCAGTTCTTTCAGAACCTTATACACCAGTGCACGTCTTGATACAAACTCGCTGAATTTATACATATTTTCGCCGTTAAGGTCCTGATCGGCAATTCCAAAGGTATAACCATAGGTTACCATAAAATCAGCAGCGTAGATCATGTCGGCATTCTGTGGCTTCTGGAACGTATCGATCAAAAGAATAAGGCGCAGTTCGTTTTCAAATTCACTATTGAATATCCGTAGCACAATTACACCCACCCACTAAGTTTTTGTCTGTTCACAAGGATGTGACAAGCACCCTTTTTTTCATGGTTACCTACCCAAAGAGTTTCACGGCTAATTACGCACTTTTCTGTAGTTGTTTGCGCTGCTACTGTCAGCACTGCTCCCAGACGAGCATAGCCGGAAGAATAATCAGCTTCATATGTATCTATCACACCGGTCAGTACCTCATCTAAAAAAATGTTGAAGTATTCCTCGCCGTCATCGCTGTAAATATCTCGTGTTCCTCTGCGCAACATTTCTGCATCGTAATAATCATCACGCTGTCTCTTGAGATGATCAATTAGTTTAGGATGAGACGAAAGACTGTCGAGTGTTAAATCCGATTCGCCTGTTCTTTCACGGTAAACATCAAGGAGAGCATTAACGTATCTGCGCTCTGTTTCGACAATATTCTCCGGAACAGGTACTTTGGGTAATGGCTGCTTTTTACTTTCACCCGCAAGTGGCTCAGCGATAGGTGATTCTTTTACCTGATCTGTAGCCAACTCGAAACTATTATCAAAGATTAGTGCGCGGTTAAATGCTTCACCCATGTGACCTTGATAATATCGTCTGTTATGATCAACATCTACCTTTGGACACCACGCATTATATGTATCTTGCCCTATGGTATTATCCTTAATCTCAGTAAGCGTGTAGAGAAGAACGCCCAATAAAAACGAAGGGATGTTCACGATGATCATCTCTGACATATCACGCTTTGAGATAGTATTTCCGTCTGGACATACACGAAATAACTGCTCTACCGAGATGCCCTGATCCTGCTCGATAAGTTCCAGTAGAGCCATCACGAGTTTTTGCTCCTTCTTTTGAGGTGTATCTAAGAATTTTGAAATAAATGTTGCCATTTCACGAACACAGGTGCTTAAGTCTGAATTCATCCTATCTGTTAGAGCTTTGCCAATTTCTCCTTTCACCGTTCTTAGATTTCTGCTTGCTTTGTTCTTACACTGTTTGAAGTGTAAGGCGTCATCAGACGATAATTCCGGAAGGCTTGGGATTGCTATGCGCAGAAGACTTGTGAGCAGGTTTTCATCATTTATCACATTTTCTGCACCAGTATACAGTTCGCCGTTTGTCGGCTTTTGCAACGCAGCGTTAACGATAAGCGTAAAAAACGTGCCTCCACATAATCTAAAATAATTCATATCATCCATGCCTTTCCTAATTTGCGACTAATTCGACTAAAAACCATCTTGACTTGCGACTAATTCGACTCCTTAATAGAATTAGATCGATTTGGAACATTCTACTTTTAATTATAGCACAGTTCATTCAATGTTTCAAGTGATAAAATGTACATTTTCACTACAAAGGAGCGCAAATAATGGCAATCACAGAAAAAGCACTCGAAGTCAAATTGGCATCCGATCTATTCGCTGCTGTCAGCACCTACCACTCCCCGTGAATCGCCGTTTCCGCAGTTGACCACTATGGTGATTTTCGTAGCATGAGCAGCTTCGATTGGGAAGAAATGATCGACGATCTCATCAGCAAAATGAACGATTTGGACTAACTTTTGCTAAAACCGCAGAAAGTGTCCTGTTGTATGTGAAGGCGTTTTTTCCAGTCTGCATTTTCGATAAAAAGTGCACAGAAACATCTGTTTGCATTCGTCAAAATAGAGATCTTATTTTACAATGTCAAAAATGTTGTACGAAAATGCACCGTTTTTTGGATTATTGGAGCTGATAGAAAAGCTTTTGTCCTGGACAAGACGTTAAACTGCCCGCTGCTGCATACTGCACCGAGTGATCAACGGTGGCTCAACGGTATGCAGCAGCACAAGAGAATATCACGGCTGTCATTTGAGCTGACGGCTGCAATCCGAATGGAGAAATCTGTTCTGGAATGCGGTCTGGTTTGTCATGCCCATTTGCAGGTCATAAGTTCCTCCATTCGAGAAAATGGAGGAATTTTTTATGACAACCAATGACAAGAAGTACAGAGTTCCGATTGAAATGGACAAGGAGTATGCCGAGCAGATTGGCATCGATTCCAGTGAGATCACCTACATCATGCTGGAGGGCAAGTACACACCCGTCTACTTTGTAGAAATTGAGAACGAACAGCTTTATCACGAGCTGATGCGTCCGATCTGGAAGGAAGAGAAGGCACTCCAGCGCAGTAGGAAATGTGCGGTCAGCAATGAGAAAGGGAAGCTAGTTCGCTGCGATGGCAACTGTGCCGACTGTCCTCACATCAAATCCGGTACACCAATTTCGCTTGACGCGATGGAAGCAACAGGCGGTTTCCGTAGTACGCAGGACGGTGTTTATCGTCAGCAGGATTCCGCAACATACACAGCAAGTGCTGCGGAAATCGTGGAGGATGCCATGCTGCTGGATGCACTCTGGGTGCATATCAGTGAACTATCAGAGGAGAACCGGACAATCATCACAATGTTCAGTGAGGGGGCAACAGAGACAGAAATTGCACAGGCTGTCGGTATGAAGCAGACTACAGTCAGCTATCGCAAAAGACAGATTCTGAAGAACCTCAAAAAAATTCTGGAAGACTTTTGCTAAAATCCAAAAAAGTGTCCGATTGCTTTTGAGGAGGTGAGAAATCATGAACGACAACACGAAAGAATTGATTGACACTCTGCTGGCAATCAGCGTGGTGGCAAAGAGACTGGCGACAAATCTGGCAAAGGAGGCAATGAAGAATGGAACCCATGATGAAAATCATCAACGCATTGACTGCCCTTACTGCTGCACTGCAGGAGTTCACGGCACAGACCACTGAAGACTATATCAATACCTTCGAGGAAATCTACAATCCCGAAACGGACAAACCACAAGCAACAGAAGCACCGAAGGAACAGCCCGCACCGGAACAGAAAACTGAGACCGTTACCTTTGTGCAGCTCCGCAGCCGTCTGTCAGAAATCTCCCGTACAGGACACACGCAGGAAGTCAAGGAACTGATTACCCGATACGGTGCGGACAAGCTCAGCGACATTGCCGAGGCGGACTATGCTGCGGTGCTGGCAGAGGCGGAGGGATTGGTATGAGTCACGCACTTCTCTCCCCCTCTAGCAGCGAACGCTGGATCAACTGTCCGCCCTCCGCAAAGGAGAATGCGGTCAGCGACACGGGCAGCACCTATGCTCAGCAAGGCACAAATGCACACGCCCTCTGCGAGTACAAGGTCAAGAAGGCTCTCGGTTATAAGGTACGTGATCCTATGCCAAATCTGGAATTCTATGATGAAGAGATGGATGAATGTGCCACCGCCTATTGCGAATTCATCATGGAAGTGGTACAGGCGGCAAAGGAAAACTGCCCCGATCCGCTGGTGCTTGTCGAGCAGCGGCTTGACTTCGCCCGCTGGGTAGCAGAGAGTTTCGGCACTGCGGACTGTATCTGCGTGGCGGACGGCACGATGACAGTGGTGGATTTCAAATATGGTCTCGGCGTTCTGGTTGATGCCGAAAACAACAGCCAGATGCAAATGTATGCACTGGGTGCACTCAACCTCTTCGAGGCCCTGTATGACATCCAGATCATTCGCATGATTATCTTTCAGCCCCGCCGGGACAACATCAGTACGGCGGAGGTCACGAAGGAAGAACTGCTCCGCTGGGCGGACGAAATCCTCGTTCCCGCTGCGGCTCTTGCTGCAAACGGCAACGGCGACTACAAGGCAGGCAAACACTGCCGATTCTGCCGCATCAGGGCGACCTGCCGCAAGCGGGCGGAGTATAACCTCCAGATGGCACAGTATGATTTTGCCGTTCCGGATACACTTGCTGACAATGAAATCAGCATGATTCTCGACCGTGCCGATACCTTCATCGGCTGGGTAAACGATGTGAAATCCTACGCACTGGAACAGGCTATCGGCGGCAAGAACTACCCCGGCTTCAAAGTCGTGGAAGGACGCAGTAACCGCAGATATACAGACGGCGATGCCGTAACAGCCGTCGTCACGGAGGCAGGCTTTGATCCTTATGAGCACAAGCTCATGGGTGTCACCGCCATGACGAAAATGCTCGGCACAAAGAAGTTCAATACCCTGCTCGGCGCACTCATCGAAAAGCCGAAGGGCAAGCCCACACTCGTACCAGAGTCGGACAAGCGTCCGGCATGGACAATCAACGATTTCAAGGAGGAAAATTAACATGGCAAAGTTTGTAAACCCGACAAAGGTCATCACAGGCAAGAACACCCGTTTCAGCTATCTCGTGGTGAACGAGCCCAAAGCAATCAACGGCGGCACGCCGAAGTACAGCGTGTCTCTCATCATCCCGAAGTCCGATACCGTGACCATTGAGAAGGTCAAGGCGGCAATCAAGGCTGCCTACGAGGAAGGTCAGGGCAAGCTCAAAGGCAACGGTAAGTCTGTTCCTGCACTCAAGGTGCTGAAAACGCCGCTGCGTGACGGCGACGAGGAACGCCCGGACGATCCGGCATACGCAGACAGCTACTTCATCAACGCCAACAGTGCAACTAAGCCGGGTGTGGTCGATGCCGACTGCCAGCCGATTCTCGACACCAGCGAGCTGTACTCTGGTATCTACGGTCGTGCAAGCATCAACTTCTACGCTTTCAACACCAACGGCAACAAGGGCATCGCCTGCGGTCTGAACAACCTCCAGAAGCTCCGTGACGGTGAGCCGCTGGGCGGAAAGAGCCGTGCAGAGGACGATTTTGCTGACAATGACGACGACGATTTCCTTTCGTGAGGTGAGATAGTATGAACACAGTATTCACAGTGATTATCGGTGTGGCCGGCTGCATTACGATGCTTTGCTGGGCAACCATTGCGGTTACGATTCTGATCGATACATTCAAGAACCGTAAGAAATAATAAAGCGATGTCGGGTGGGCGACTGACGGGATTCCGTCCGGGTGGGTTTAAGGAAGTGTTACCATGAAAACTTTAGAGATTGATCTGGAGACTCAGAGTGACCGTGACATCACCAAGTGTGGTGTATACGCTTACGCCGATTCTCCTTATTTTGCTATCACGCTGATGAGCGTGGCTGTGGATGGCGGTGCAGTGCAGCTCTACGATTTGTCAAACGGCGACCGTGTACCTGAAAACATCCTGTCTGCACTCGTGGACGAGTCTGTAGTTAAGAGAGCCTTTAATGTTAACTTTGAACGTGTATGCCTTTCCAAATATCTGCGGGAGGAATATCCGCAGATTTTCCGCAGCTACAGCGTGGGCGAAGATACGGTCGGCGATTATCTCAGTCCGGTCGGCTGGCAGTGTACCATGATTCATTGCCGGACGCTCGGTCTGCCGTCCACGCTTGCTGCCGCAGGTGCGGCTCTGAAGCTGGAGCAGCAGAAGATGCCGGAGGGCAAAGCTCTCATCAAGTATTTTTGTGTTCCCTATGATACTGTTGATGGCGTCCCTCAGTTCCACACCCCTGCCGATGCTCCGGATAAGTGGGAAACTTTCAAGGCTTATAACAAGCAGGACGTGGAGGCGGAGCTGGCAATTGACCAGCGGCTTTCCCGTTTCCCCGTGCCGGATTTTATCTGGGAACAGTTCTATCTGGATCAGGAAATCAATGACCGGGGTATTCGTGTCGACATGGAATTGGTCGATGCCGCCCTCACGCTTGACGCACAGGCAAAGGCAACGCTGTCGGCAGAAATGCACAGGCTGACAGGCATCGAGAATCCAAATTCTGTGTATCAGCTTCTGGAATGGCTGGCGGAACATGGCTATCAATCAGACTGCCTGAATAAGGCAGCAGTGCGGGAACTGCTGAAAACGGCGAAAGAGCCGGTCAAGTCGGTGCTGGAACTGCGGCTCATGCTGTCAAAGTCCAGCGTCAGGAAGTATCAGGCGATGCAGATAGCAGCCTGCTCCGACCATCGTGCAAGAGGAATGTTCAGCTTTTATGGTGCCTCCCGCACCGGACGCTGGGCAGGACGCATCATACAGCTACAGAACTTGCCGCAGAACCATATCCCAGACCTGACCGATGCAAGAGAAACGGTCAAGCACGGCTGTTACGATGAGGTCGAGATGTTCTATGAAGATGTGCCTGACACGCTGTCGCAGCTCATCCGCACGGCTTTTATCCCCCGTCCGGGATATCAGTTCATTGTTGCAGACTTCTCCGCCATTGAAGCCCGTGTTATTGCATGGCTTGCAGGCGAACAGTGGCGCATGGATGCCTTTGCAAACGGTGAGGACATTTACTGTGCCTCGGCATCAAAGATGTTCGGGATTCCGGTTGTCAAGCACGGCGAAAACGGTCACCTCCGGCAGAAAGGCAAGGTGGCGGAGCTTGCCTGCGGCTACGGCGGCAGCGTCGGTGCAATGAAGGCGATGGGCGGCGATGTCCTGAACCTGAGCGATGCGGAGTTGAAACAAATCGTGACCGACTGGCGGAATGCCTCACCGCACATCGTGAAATTCTGGTGGGCGGTCGATGATGCGGTAAAGACTGCAATCCGACGGAAAACCACCACGGAAACACATGGCTTGCAGTTTTGCTGCCAGAGCGGAATGCTTTTCATTACGCTGCCCTCTGGCAGAAAGCTTTGCTACGCACATCCACAGATTGGCGAGAACCGGTTTGGCGGCGAGTCTGTGACGTATATGGGTGTCGGTGCATCGAAAAAGTGGGAACGTATTGAGAGCTACGGTCCGAAGTTCGTCGAGAATATCGTGCAAGCGGTCGCCCGTGATTTGCTCATGTTCTCCATGCAGACGCTGTCGCACTGTTTTATCGTCGGTCACATACACGACGAAATGATTATTGAGGCTGACCGCAGGATGTCGCTTGATGAGGTTTGCCGGCAGATGTCACGAACACCGGAATGGGCAAAAGGTCTGCTCCTGCGGGCGGACGGATACGAATGCGAATTTTACAGAAAGGACTGAGATTATGAAATACAGTATGGAATGGTTTTATGCACGCACTGGGCAAGCCGGAGAACTTCTCACCCGCTGCGGCAGAAATGAGGTTACGCATGGCAAATAAGTATAACGACGAGGGCTACTACAGCCCGACGGAATATGAAGCGTTCACCCGTATTGAGAAAGCGGAAAAGGCTGCGGCGAAAGCTGCTGCCTTCCGTCCTATTGTGTACATCTGTTCGCCTTACTCCGGAGATACGGAGAGGAACATAGAGAACGCCAAGAGATACAGCCGCTTTGCCGTTGACTGCCATTCCCTGCCTATTACCCCGCATATCTACTTCACGCAGTTCATGAACGACAATATCCCGGAGGAACGGGAAACCGCAATTTTCATGAATATTATACTGCTGAGTAAGTGTGCGGAACTGTGGGTGTTCGGTGATACTGTCAGTTCCGGCATGAAGGCGGAGATTGAACGAGCAAAACGCAAGCATATGAAAATCCGCTATTTTACGGAAGAACTGGAGGAAACTACATGAAATTCACACTGTATGCTGCCGACTGCACATGCAACGCCAAGAATACCATCTATCCGCACCAGAAAGTCATTACCTCGGAAGCAGACCTGAAGAAAGCGGTCGCTTCCGACCATGTGTGTGCCAAGTACGATAACGATACTCGCTGCGATGCCAATTTTCAGATTTCAGATGTTGTACCGATGGACTGCGACAATGACCACAGCGACAATCCCGATGACTGGATCACGCCGGAAAAGCTCAGCGAAATGCTCACCGATGTTGCATTCGCCGTCACATACAGCCGTCATCATATGCTGGCAAAAGGCTCAGTCTCCGCCCGCCCTCGTTTCCATGTATTTTTCCCGACCATGCCCTGCAAGAATGCTGCATTCCACAAGAGCATCAAAGCCCGCATCTACAAGGAACTGCCATTCTTTGACGGCAATGCACTGGACGCTTCTCGTTTCCTGTTCGGCTCGAAGGGTGATGTGGTCTGGCATGAAGGCAG
>OGPT01003857.1_pt1 | contig 10336 bp, 7 predicted proteins | sample 1552951 | NCBI WGS metagenome assembly OGPT01 (sample SAMEA2580224, study PRJEB22360) | human gut metagenome | biome: human gut; feature: human-associated habitat; material: faeces | place: Denmark | collected 2008/2010
GAAGCAGACCCCTCACCGCCCGCCGCGGCAAATTCCCCGACCGCCGCGGCTATTTCTACAAGACGATCGACGGCGATACGGTACACCTGACCCGCTATACGGGCTACGAGGCGCAGCGATTCCTGCGCGAAGTCGATCTGTCGAAGCCCTTCTGTCTGTCGCTCGGTTTCAGTGCCCCGCATGCCCACGATCCCGCACCGGAGCAGTATTTCTGGGAGCCGTGGGCCGATTCGCTCTACCGCGACCTGACCGTCGCGCCGCCGCTGCTGGCCGACGACCGCTACTTCGAGGAGCTGCCCGAGGCGGTGCGCAGGGGCTACAACCGCGTGCGCTGGACGTGGCGCTACGATACGCCGCAGAAGTACCAGCACAGCGTCAAGGGCTACTACCGCATGATCTCGGAGGTCGACCGCGAGGTGGGAGCTATCCGGCAAGTGTTGCGCGAGCGGGGGCTCGACCGCAATACGATCATCGTCTTCATGGGCGACAACGGTTATTTCCTCGGCGAGCGGCAGCTGGCCGGCAAATGGCTGATGTACGACCGTTCGCTGCGGGTGCCGATGCTCATCTACGACCCGCGCGGCCGCGACCCCCGCGAGGTGGAGGACATGGTGCTCAATATCGACGTTCCGGCGACGATCCTCGATGCGGCGGGCGTCGCCGTGCCCGAAGCCTATCAGGGCGTCAGCCTGCTGGGTTACACCCGCGGCGAGGCGCCGGCCGCCGACCGCGAAGCGTTCCTGTGCGAACATCTCTGGGAGCTGGACGAAATCCCTTCGAGCGAGGGAATCCGCACCGAGCGGTGGAAATACATGCGTTACCGCTTCATCCCGGGTCGGGAGGAGCTCTACGATCTGGCGGCCGATCCGGAGGAGGCGGTCAATCTCGCCTCCGATCCGGCCTACGGCCGGACGTTGGAGGAGTTGCGCCGGGAGTGCGACCGGCAGATCGAACGTTACGTCTCGCTGCGCCGCCACTGATTCCGGGCGAAGGTGTTCCTCCCGAAAAATCCATGCCGGAGAACAATGCGCAGCCGCGGCCGTACGCTTTTTCGGGGAAATCGGTTCGGAATGCTTCTCGGGGATTTTTCTGCCGGAATGAAGGCTTTCCCCGGATTTCCCCGATGGAATGCAACTTTTTGTGGCTTAAAATGTTCGGATCGTTATTCCGTGCCGGAACATGCTGCCGGCGTGCGGTTTGCATCTCTGCGGAAAAAAGCGTATCTTTATCGGAAGAGCCGGCGCCGGAGGGCGGCCGGCTCATCGCCCTCGGCGGCCTGCTGCCTGCGGGGCGGATACTGTCTGCGAAGAGATGAAAGAAACCCTATTTATTCACTTAACTCAACTGTTTATGAAACATTTTATCCTATGGGGTCTGACGCTCGCGGCCGTGGTGCTGGGCGGGTGCTCGGACGATTACGACGACACGGAGCTTCGCACGGGGTTGAACGATCTGCGGGATCGCGTCGCGAAACTCGAAACGCAGCTGACGAAGCTCAACGGCGAAATCACAACGATCGATGCGCTGGTCAGGAAATTGGAGAGCAATGTCTCGGTGGTGAAGGTCGAGCCGGGCACGGACGGCAAAAGCTACACGATCTACTTTTCGGACGACACGAAAGCGGTGATTGCCAACGGCGAGGACGGCGTCGCGGGCAAGGATGCTCCGGTGATCGGCGTGAAGGAGGAGGACGGCGTCTACTACTGGGCGCAGACGATCGACGGAAAGACGACGATCCTCGAAGTCGACGGGCAGAAACTACGCGTGACGGCCGAAGTTACCCCCCCCCGGCTGTCGGTCGACGAAGAGGGTTACTGGGAGGCGAGCTATGACGGCGGAGATACGTGGGAGCGGATCACGAATGCCGCGGGCGAGCCGGTGAAGGCCGTGACGGACGACGGATCGTCGATTCAGGACTCGTTTTTCAGCGCCGTGACGCAGGACGACGGCAACGTCTATTTCACGCTGACCGACGGGTCGGTCATCACGGTCGCGAAGCGAACGGATTTCTACCTGATCCTGCGCAAGGCTCCCGATGTGGCACCCTTCGTCTACGGCGAGACCAAGACCTATGAGATCGAGAGCGCCGGCGTGGCGGAGACGATTCTCACCAAGCCCGACGGATGGCGCGTGGCATTGAAGGACGACGTGTTGAGCGTGACGGCTCCGGCGGCCGACGCTGCGGGCTTCGAGGCCGAAGGTACGGTGGCCGTGATCTATTTCGACGGTGCGGAGCGCAGCTCGGTGGCCAAGTTGGGCGTCGTGGTCGACAAGAGCCAGACCGGCGTGACCGAGGGCGACGACTTCACGATCGACATCACCGAGGTGACCGACAAGAGCGTCACGGCGACCGTCACGCCGAAGGACGCTTCGATCTATTACTATGTTTCGGCTTACGATGCCGAGACGTTCGATGAAAAGGGCGAGGCGGCCGTCGTCGCCGAACTGAAAGCGATGTTCGATTTCTATGTTCAGTATGGAATGTGGGATTATTACAAAGAGACGCTGATGTCGAAGGGAACGGCTACCTATACCACGCCTGAGGCGACGCCGCTCACGGCCGGTGCGTCTTATTATCTGATCGCCTTCGGATTGGAGGAAAACAGCGAAGGAACCGCATTGATACCCAATACCGCCGTAATGAAGGTTCCCTTCAAGACGACTACGCCGGTGGTGGTCAATACCAAATACCGCGTCACGGTCGACAACATCACGTGGTACGGCGCCGGGTACAGTGTGGTGCCGAGCGACGACCTGCACTATTTCCACGGCATCGTCAAGAAGTCGGCCTTCACCGGCGGGCAGGGGCAGCCTCTGACCGACGCGGAGGTGGCCGCCGCCTATGTCAAGGAGTATGAGACTCGTTATTACGACGAGCTTTACATGGATGATCCGACGACGATCAAGTGGACGGATCTTTCTTCCTGCGGTACGCAGCGGCAGGGCGTTCCGCGCGCCTGGATCCGCGAAAACGAACTGGCCAACGAGGCGATCCGTCCGCTGGTCGCCGAGACGGACTACTGCCTGATCGCCTTCGGCGTCGACGGCAAGGAGCTGCGCACGGATGTGGCGAAGAAGGAGTTCCGCACGCCGGCCTTCACGCCGACCGAGGAGTGCACGTTCGACCTCGACGTGACGGTATCGCGTCAGAATCTCTCGATCAAGGTCACGCCGTCGAACAAGAACCTGACCTATATCTGCCACCTCGACAAGAGTGCGACCTATTATGAGTTCGAAAACGACATGCAGTATGCGGCCGACGACCTCTTCTGGACGAAATACAACCTCGAAGCGGGCCGGACGCTCTCCGACGAGCTGCTGACGGGCGACATCGAAATGAAGGCCGAGAATCTGTGGGCTTCGACCGGTTATGTGGTCTATGCCTACGGCTGTACGGCCGACGGGGTGATTACCACGCCGCTCACATCGGTCCGCGTATTGACCGAGGCCGGTTCGGATACGACTCCGGCCCATGATTTCGCCCGCGTTTGGTGCGGGTACGGTAGCATCCGTTTCGGAAAATAAAAATCCCCGGCTCCTTGCGAGCCGGGGATTTTTACGGATGACGACGAGGGCGGGTCACCGCTTGTTGTAGAGGTTCATCGTGCGTTCGGCGCCGATCGAGACGAAGGAAAGAACGGCCTCGGCGAAGACTTTCAGCCGCTCGGGCAGCGCCTTGCGCTCTTCGTCCGACCACGACCCCAGCACGTAGTCCACCTGATGCCCGCGGGCGAAATCGCCGCCGATGCCGAAACGGATGCGGGCGTACGCCTCCGTGCCCAGCAGCTCGGTGATGTTTTTCAGCCCGTTATGACCGCCGGCGCTGCCTTTCGGTCGCATCCGAAGCGTCCCGAAAGGGAGTGCGATGTCGTCCACCACGACCAGCAGATTCTCCGGCGCGATCTTCTCGGCTTCCATCCAGTAACGGACGGCTTTGCCCGAGAGGTTCATGTAGGTCGACGGTTTGAGCAGCACGAGCGTGCGTCCCTTGTAGCGCAGTTCGGCCGTCGCGCCGTAACGGCCCGTCGTAAAAGCGATGTTGGACTGCTCGGCTAAGCAATCCAACACCTTGAATCCGATGTTGTGGCGGGTGTCGGCGTATTCGGCGCCGATGTTCCCCAGTCCTACAACGAGGTATTTCATCGTCCGGAATTTATCGGTTTCGACAATCGTTTCGGTTCCGGAGCGACAGCTACTGGGCGGCCTCCGCTGCGGCGCCGCGCGAAGCACGCGTTACGCGAACGGCGCAAACGGCCGTGGTGGCGGGGGTCAGGAATTTCAGGTCGTCCGATTTGAGGTCGCCCACGAAGATCGTCTTGCCCACGCCCAGCGTCGTCACGTCGACGGTGATCTCGTCGGGCAGTTTGTCGACCGGGCCGCTGACGAAGATCTTGCGGGTCGAGAGGACGAGCTTGCCGCCCACCTTCACGCCCTCGGCGTTGCCGGTCAGGCGCACCGGAATGCTGATTGCCACGGGTTTGCCCTCCTGCACGCGGTAGAAGTCGATGTGGAGAATCTCCTCGCGCACGGGGTGGAACTGCACTTCGCGCATCACGGCCTTTTCGGTCTTGCCGCCGATCGTCAGCTCGACGATATAGGAGTTGGGGGTGTAGATCAGCGGTTTGAGCGCTTTGGCGTCTACGCTGAACGATACGGTCTCGCCGCCTCCGTAGAGGACGCAGGGCACCTGGCCCTCGCGGCGGATGGCGCGGCTGGCTTTCTTGCCGAAGTCGGCGCGCGGAGTTGCCTCGATTTTGAGAGTCTGCATAAATTTTTTGTTTTTTATTAGTTGTTACCTCGGGCGTCGCTCAGGCCCGCGTTGCAGCGGGCCCCCTCGGCGCTTGCTTTCGTGCGGCAAAGATAGCGTTTTTTCCTGAAAAACAAATTCCCGCAGCCAGAGTTTCGTTTTCGGCTGCGGGAATCGGGAGGGAATTTTATTCGAATAGTCCGACGGTGCGTTTGGGCGCGATGTTCGTCCATGCGTTCAGAAAGGGCGAGGCCGGCCGGGTAGCATCGGGTATGTAACTGTATGCGGCAAGGTGCAGGTCGGATCTGTGCAGCTTGCGGACATTCGACACGGCCGGCGCGGCGGCAGGATGCGCTTTTCCCTGCTCATCGATCGTGAAGAAGGTTTTCTGCATTCCGGCGGTCACCTCTCCCTGTTGATTCAGTCCGTATGTATATGCCAAGTAGAGATTGCCGGGTGTGAAATTTTCGGGGAAAATATAGGTTTGATCGCCTTGCAGGAAGAAACCGTACTCCGTAAGCAGTTCTACGAGGGACATCTGTTCGCCGGCGGCCATTTCGGTCCATAGCAGCAGATCATCGGTCAGGTACTCCGCGTCAGATGCGAATTCGGCGTAATATTCGGCTTCACCGGCCATGCCGACATAGGTCATCTGCTTGTCGGCGGGAGATACCGTGACGCTCAAACCGTCGTCGGTCATGCCGTTGACGGTGATCGTACACTCCATAGGGGCGAAGACATCGCCGCCCGGAGCAAGCGTCTTGAAGGGCTGGGAGATGTAGACTTCGGTCGTCTGGCGGGCTTTGTTATCGAGTCCTACGGCCATAACGCAGTATTCCGTAGCAGGGTCGAGTGTGGTGTAGACGAAACTGTCGTTTCCGGTTTTGGTGACTATGCCGGCCGCTTTTTCAGGCGTGATCTCGATGCCGGCTTGCTCGGAGAGCGCTTCGGCGATAATTGCCAGTCCGTCGGCCATCAGTTGTGCGACGCCGGCTCCCTTGCGGTAGCTTTCGATAAGCGTCGTGTTGTAGACCTGCCAGAAATAGGGGGTAGCGGGATTCGAGGGTTTGATGGTGATGGTGGCCCCTTGCAGCGTGATGTCGGCGACCGTTGACGAGAAGGTGCAATCCTGCGGTTTGAGTTCGCCGCCCGGAGTATGGAAGGGGACGACGACAATATCGGTCGTGGGGTAACCGCCCAGGTAGCCGAAGGCTACGGCGCAGTAGTCGGTGTCTTCTTCCAGCAGACGGGTGAAATCACGTGTCACGTCGCCCGTCTCGATGCACTCGCTGATGGCGGATCCGTAGCTGCCGATGAGAAACTCGGCCAGTTTGTCAGTCGGGTATCCTTCGATGCGCGAGGTGGCGATGCAGTCCAGAAAGTAGGGATCGGCATTGGTGGTCGTCACCGAGACGTTGGCGGATTCGGGGGCAACGCTGACGGAGAGTCTGTTTTGGGAGGGCATGACGGCAGTCGTGGAGATGAAATCATGAAAAACGTCGGTCGTAATTGCACCTTCGGCACCAACGCCGAATACCACCACGGCATAGTCGCTCTTCGGTTTGAGGCTCCATATCCTGCCGGCATCGATCGTCTTGTTGCCGCGGTAGATGAGCTGATCGTCGGGGGTGGTCCAGTCGATTGTGCCGTATCCTTTTTCGAGTTCGACCAAGGTCTCGGCTACGGCCTGTGCAGTTTTTAAACGGTCGAAATCGGCGCGTGTGGTGATGCCGACGAAGTAGTTGCGTTGAGAGTCATCGGGCTCGACGGAGATGCGGAAATTCATGGCTTCGGCCTCGGAGAGCATAAGCACGAATGCCGGTGCGGGTTCAGGTTTCTCGGGTTCGGGCTTTTCAGGGCCCTCCTGTTCGGTTCCCCCCCCCCTTGTCGGGATCGATCTCTTCGGGCGAATCGCCGCAACCTACGCCTGCGAGGAGCACGACTGTGGCAAGGATTGCCATCCATGTCCGTTTTTTAATCATGAGAGAGAATTTTAAGAGTGGAACATTTTATTTGTTGTCTCCAAAAATACGTTTTCGTTTTAAAAAGAGCAAATCTCCGCGCAATTTTTCTTCCGAATCGTATCGGCCTGAAATGTCGGATTATAGGCCGGTTGTGGGATTCGGACGATGATTTGTCGCCGATTCGATGCCATCGCCGCCGAATCGATGCATTCGTGCATTTTTCGGCCGTGCGATCGATAGTCGCATTTTTTTTCGTGTCGGAGCGGATGTCGCGCTGCGTATGCGGTCGATATTCGGCGATTTTCGCTATATTTGTCGAAATTTATCGCCAAATGGAGGATTTTTTATTGCGGGTCGAACATGTTTCGAAACACTACTCCGGCCATACGGCGCTCGACGACGTGTCGCTCGACATCCCGCGCGGTTCGGTCTACGGACTGCTGGGGCCCAACGGTGCGGGAAAGACGACGCTCATCCGCATCGTCAACCGCATTACGGCGCCCGACGAAGGGCGGGTGCTCTTCGACGGACGGCCTCTCGCGTCCGCCGACGTGCAGCGCATCGGTTACCTGCCTGAGGAGCGCGGCCTCTACAAGAAGATGAAGGTGGGCGAGCAGGCGCTCTTTTTCGCACGGCTCAAAGGGCTGTCGCGTGCCGAGGCCGTGCGCCGCCTGCGGGTGTGGTTCGACCGGTTCGACATCGCGTCGTGGTGGAACCGTCGCGTCGAGGAGCTGTCGAAGGGAATGGCGCAGAAGGTACAGTTCATCGTCACGGTGCTGCACGAACCCGAACTGCTGATCTTCGACGAACCCTTTTCGGGCTTCGACCCGATCAACGCCAATCTGCTCAAAGAGGAGATTCTGGGGCTGCGCGACCGCGGGGCGACGGTCATCTTCTCGACCCACAACATGTCGTCGGTCGAGGAGGTATGCGACCATATCACGCTCATTGACCGTTCGTGCAACATCCTTTCGGGTGCCGTCGACGAGATTCGCCGCCGGCACGGCCAGAATCTTTTCCGTCTCGAATACCGCGGCGACGAAGCGGCGCTCCGCCGTGCGCTCGCTGGCCGTTGCGAGGTCGTGGCGTCGGGCGGCGACCTGCCGGCCGAAGAGGCGGCCGTCGTGCTGCACGCCTCGACGGAGGGGCTTCCCGAATTGCAGTCGTTGACGGTTCACGTCGCCGACGACGCTGCGCTGCGCGGTGTGATCGCCGCTGCGAACGAGACGGTGGCGCTGCGCTCCTTCGCCGAACAGATCCCGTCGATGAACGACATCTTCATAAGAGCCGTAGACGGGTCATTATAAATATGTTATAAAGACATGTAGACAATCCCTCCAAACCGCCCTTCTCGAAGGGTGGCTTCGAGATAAGAGCCGTGGGCGGCTCGTTGCAGACCGTAAACAATTTACTATTTTTCATGTCGAATATATGGCTGATCGTGGCGCGCGAGTTCAACGAGCGCGTCCGCAAAAAATCCTTCATCGTCACCACGCTGCTCATGCCCGTGCTGATGCTCGGCCTGATGCTGGCGCCGGCGCTGATGATGCGCTACGCTTCGGGCCAGACCAAGACCATCGTCGTGATCGACCGCAGCGGACTGGTGGCGCAGCATCTCGAAAGCAGCGACGAGGTGCGCTTCGAAACGTCGGACCTGCCCGTCGATACGGCGCTGCGCGTGATGATCGACAAGTTCGGCGTGCTCTGTATCGGCGCCGACGTACTGACGAACCCCTCCGACGTGAAGCTCTACGCCAATTCCGCTTCGTCGATGATGCTCGAAGAGAATCTGCGGGGCCAGATCGCGAAAGTGCTCGAACGCGAGAAGCTGCGCGCTTACCGGATCGAAGATCTCGACCGGATTCTGGCCGACGTCAAGACCGACGTCAAGATGCAGGTCGTCCGCAACGACGAGGGTTCGCCTTCGTCCGGTTCGTCGGCCGGCGCCGCAATGGTGGGGCTGGGGCTCGGCATGGTGCTCTACATGTTCCTGATGATCTACGGCGCCATGGTGATGCAGAGCGTCATCGAGGAGAAGTCGTCGCGCGTGTTGGAGGTCGTGGTCTCGTCGGTGCGACCCTTCGAACTGATGATGGGCAAGATCTTCGGCGTGGCCTCCGTGGCGGTGGTGCAGGTGCTCATCTGGGCCGTGCTGGTCTGCGGTGCGGGTGCGGCGGTCATGCCCCATGTGCTGCCCGACGGCGCGATGGAGGCTGCCGCGGCCTTGCAGCAGGGCGGCGGTGCGGCGACAGCCGCGGCGGGCGATTTCGATCCCGAAACGCTCGGCGCCATCGCCCTGGCTACCGACGTGGGTTATCTGGCGATGCTGTTCGGTTACCTGCTGCTCTTCGTCGTGGGCGGTTATCTGCTCTATTCGGCGATGTTCGCGGCCGTCGGGTCGGCGGTCGACAACGCACAGGATGCCGCGCAGTTGCAGACGCCGATCATGATCCCCATCATTCTGGCCGTCATCGTCGAGATGTCGGTGCTCAACGACCCCAATTCGCCGCTCGCGTTCTGGTTCTCGCTCATCCCCTTCACTTCGCCCGTGGTGATGATGGCGCGCATTCCCTACGGCATCCCGACGTGGGAGATCGTCCTCTCGCTCGTGCTGCTCTACGCCGCGTTCGTGGGGATGGTGTGGCTCTCGGCCAAGATCTACCGCGTGGGGATCTTCATGTACGGCAAGAAACCGACGCTGCGCGAGATGTTCCGGTGGATTCGCTACAAATATTGATTCGAAACCAATCCAAATATCGATGAAAACATCTATTCTCACTCTTTTGGCCGCGGCCGGATTCACTGCCGCCGCCTTTGCGGCTCCCGTCGCGGATGCGACCGGAGGGCGAAGCGAAGATCATCTCCTACAACATCCGCCTCGGCGTGGCAGACGACGGTGCCAACAGCTGGGAACACCGCCGCGAAGCGACGCTGCGGATGCTCGAACGCGAAGCGCCGACGGTCTTCGGCATCCAGGAAGGCTACCTCTTCCAGGTGAAGTACATCGAGGAGAACCTTCCGCAGTACGGCCGCGTGGGCGTGGGCCGCGACGACGGCAAGGAGGGCGGCGAGATCATGGCCGTCTTCTACCTGCGCGACCGCTACGATCTGCTCGACCACGGCGACCTGTGGCTGAGCGAGACTCCCGACCGCGTGTCGCGCGGCTGGGACGGCGCCTGCAACCGTACGATGACGTGGGTGCATCTGCGCGAGAAGGCCACGGGCAAGGAGTTCTACTACTTCAACACGCATCTCGACCACAAGGGCGTGGTGGCGCGCCGCGAGGGTGTGAAGCTCGTCGTGCGGGAGGTGCAGCAGATCGCGGGCCGCAAGGCGGCCGTCGTCGTGGGCGGCGACTTGAACTCGACGATCGACGACCGGATCTTCGACCCGCTCAAAAAGTTCATGACGCCGGCGCGCGAGAAGGCCCCCGTTACCGACCGCAAGGGAACGTACAACGGCTGGGGGCAGGCGCCCAACTCGATGGTCATCGACCACCTCTTCGTGCGCAACATGAAGTGCCTGTCGTACCGCACGCTCGACGGCGACTACGGCGTGCCTTATATCTCGGATCACTATCCCATCGAGATCGTCGTGCGGCTGAAATAGCCGGATACGGGCGATA
>OGPT01003861.1_pt1 | contig 10327 bp, 10 predicted proteins | sample 1552951 | NCBI WGS metagenome assembly OGPT01 (sample SAMEA2580224, study PRJEB22360) | human gut metagenome | biome: human gut; feature: human-associated habitat; material: faeces | place: Denmark | collected 2008/2010
CCACGGTGTTGTCCGCTGCGGGGGGAACAGTGCAGATGCCGTCGGCGTTTTCCGGCAGCTCCGCATCCTCACCCACGGTGATGGTCACGCGGTACTCGTTTTCGCCGAGCTTTTCGGTTTTGGACGTGCAGCCCTTGCTTGCGGCCAGCTTGCCGAGGTTCTGCACCGCAGTTTCATTGTCGACCAGCGTTTCGACCGTTCCGGCGCCGCCGAGCTCCTGCATCGCCTTCTGCGTCTTCACAACAGGGATGGGGCAGGCGTCGCCCATGGCATTGACTTTGATCGTCATTTCTATCGCTCCTTATCACAGGGTTTGCACCCGTTATTTCTTTCTAACTATAACAGATTCCGCGCGAAGTGACACAACTTTTTTCTCCCGCCGCGAATTTTTTTCATGGTTTTTCCCGTTTTACCGTGCTGTTATCATTGATTTTTTCGATGGCAGTCTCCGCCTTGCGCCGTTTGCAGCAAATTGATAAAATGAGAAAAAGTTTGTATCTTTCTGCGCATTCCGCGCTCTAACAGGCAGAAAGAAGCGGAAAGGAGGCTCTGCATGGACGAATTTGACGAGATCTGCCGGCGCTGCACGCCCGTTGTCTACCGCTTCCTGCTCTCGCTCTGCAAGGACGCCTCCCTCGCCGACGAGCTAACGGCGGAGACGTTCTATCAGGCGTATCTGCACATTGGCACGTTCCGCGGCGACTGCCGCGTCGAATCATGGCTCTGCCAGATCGCGAAAAACGCCCTCACCAAGGAGCTCCGCCGCCAAAGGCGCGCCGTCCCCTTCGAGGAAACGCACGAGCTCGCCGCGCCGGACGACATTTTTGAGCTGCTGGCCGACAAAGAACAGGCCATGCGCATCCACGCCTCCCTGCACCGGCTCAAAGAGCCGTACCGCGAGGTCTTCACGCTGCGCGTGCTCGGCGAGCTGCACTTTCGCGACATTGCCGACCTGTTCGGCAAATCCGAGTCCTGGGCAAAGGTCACATTTTACCGCGCCAAGGACAAGCTGATCGAGCAGGTGATGAACGCTCAGACCAGCCAGATCGACGGTGTGACCGGTGCCACCGTGACCAGCAAGGCTGTGCAGAACGCTGTGGCCGACTGCATCCGTCAGGCCAGCGGCGGTGCCATCAACCCCGCTGAGCAGACCACCGAGGAGACTGCCTCCACCGCCGACTGGCTGGGCGAGGAGCCCGAAGTGGCCGAGAGCGACATCAAGCAGACCGTGGAGTGTGAGGTGCTGGTGGTGGGTGCCGGTTCCTCCGGCAGCTTTGCCGCTGCCGCCGCGGCCGAGGCCGGTGCCAAGACCATCCTGATCGAAAAGTTCGGCCACGACATGGCCAGCGGCATCCGCGACACGCTGGCTGCCTGCGGCTCCAAGCAGCAGCAGGAGGACGGCGACGACGTGAGCAAGAAGGACGCCGTGTGCTACCTGTGCAACTGGAGTCAGGGATACACCCGCCGCAGTCTGGCACAGGTCTGGGCCGATAAGAGCGGCGAGACCATGGACTGGTTCACGGATGTTCTGGTCGAAAGCGGTATCGACTTCCGCCACGAGATCGACGAAAAGCACGACAACGACAACTACGAGGTGCTGGACGTGGGCCACAGCACCCAGTACGGCGACGAGTACAGCGAGCAGCTGACCATGGATGCCGTGCTGAAGCACGCTGAGGCAGACGGCCTTGAAGTGCAGTACGAGATCACCATGGTCAAGCTGGAAAAGGACGGCGACCGTGTCACCGGCCTGATCGCCAAGAATGCCAACGACGAGTATGTGCGCTACAACGCATCCAAGGGCGTCATTCTGGCCTGCGGCGGCTACAGCGGCAATGAAACCATGATGAACGCCCTGCAGCCCCAGAGCGTGGAGCAGACCTGCATCAACTATTCCAAGCCCGGTGCCAAGGGCGACGGTATCAAGGCCTGCCTGTGGGCCGGTGCCATCATGGACCAGACCCACACCTCCATGATCTTCGACCGTGGTGCCATCAAGCCGGACCAGACCGGCGAGTACGGCAAGGCCAGCGACGGTGCCCTCTTCTGGATGGGCAGCCAGCCGTTCCTGAAGGTGAACCTGAACGGTGAGCGCTTCATGAACGAGTACATGCCTTACGATCTGGTGCTGCACGCTGCAGCCAGCCAGCCTTACCACACCTACTGCACTGTGTGGGACAGCAAGTACCCCGAGGATGTGGAGCACTTTGCCACCCACGGCTGCAGCCGTCTGTACCCGCATGTGAACGGCACCGCTCCGGTGTTCCCCATTGAGTACATCGAGGGCATGAACGCCGATCTGCAGGACCAGGGTTACATCGTGCAGGCCGACACCGTGGAGGAGCTGGCCGACAAGCTGGGCCTGCCCAAGGACACCTTCACCGCAACGGTGGATCGTTACAACGAGCTGGCTGCCAAGGGCGAGGACGAGGATTACGGTAAGGAGGACTACCGTCTGTCCACCCTGAGCGAAGCTCCCTTCTACGGTGTGCGCCAGTCCGGCGGCTACCTCATCTGCACCATGGACGGCATCCAGATCGACGACAACATGCACGCACTGGACCACGACTTCAAGGCCATCCCGGGCCTGTATGTTATCGGTGACATGAGCGGCAACTACTTCTCCGGCAGCTATCCCTGCCTGATGGCTGGTGCCGCCGCAGCGCCACCTTCGGCCGCTTTGCCGGTCAGAACGCTGCCGCCGGCATCTGATCCGGAGCGCCCGCAACACGACACGCTGTGTGAAGCAATAAAAAAATGCGAACGAGAGCAGAAATGCTTTCGTTCGCATTTTTTGTTTACGGAAAGAACGCTTATTCTTCCACGATGATCTTATCCTTGGCGTAGTCCAAAGCAAGCCCGATCAGCTCATTGCGGGAGCGATTTGTTTTTCCGGCAAGATCATCGTAGAAATCGACGATTGACTTGTCTACGCGAATCGTAAATGTAACAGGTTCGGAGAGCTTTTTAATTCTGAGTTCATCCATTATTATCACCCCAATACTATTATGAGGTGAATTTTGCTTGAAATGAATGCCATATTACGGTTCGTAAATGAACATAAAGTGGTACGATATATGGTGAGAACTGATCTTGCTTCCTGAATGCGTCGGAATGTGCCGAAAAACAACACATTCTGGGAATTGCTGCACAGAGAAACAGGAGGTACGATCAAACCGTAAAATAGCCGGGTGACCGGCAAACAGAGGAGGATGTGTGCGATGAAAAAACAATTCCGGATTCTTGCAGCGGCACTGGCCCTGTGCCTGAGCCTGTTGTGCTGCCCGGCGGCCTTTGCGGCGGCCCGCAGCTCGTGGGCGTTCTTCTCGCGCAGCAGGTCCAGCAGGGCGGGGCGGGCCGTTTCGGGCACTGCCAGCGCATCCAGCAGACCGAACAGATACCCCATGTGGCTCAGCTCCAGCACCCAGGCCGCGCCCAGCTGTTCCAGCGATTTTGCCGCCAGCCCGACTGCCTGCTGCACCTGCGCTTCGCCCACGGCTCCCAGCATCTCCAGGCCCATCTGCGCGATCTCCTTAAAGGTGTGGCTCTCTGCCGAGGGGCGGTAGACGTTCTCGTGGTAGTAATATTTCAGCGTCTCGCCGGGGGCGGGCTGGGCCGTCTTGGCAATGGAGAGGGTCACATCCGGCTTGAGCGCCAGCAACCGTCCGTCCAGGTCGGTGAAGGTAATGACCTGTTCCGACGACAGAAAGCTCCGGTTCTCCTGATACAGACCGTATTCCTCAAAGCGGCCCATGTGGTATTTGCGGCAGCCCGCTGCCTCATACAGTGCCCGCAGCGCAAAGGAGGCCCGCTCCTTCGGCTGCAGATCCGACAGATCAAATCCCATGCTGGTTTCCCTTTCCTCTTTCCCGCCCTGTGCGCGGCACCGTCCGCGCCATTTGCTCTGCGAAATCGTTCTTGAATTCATTTTACTTTATCTTGATAAAGTTGTAAAGCGTGAAAGTATCAAACTTTTCTCTTTTATCTTACCGTTTTTCTGTGCGTTTGTACAGAAACGCGAAATTGTTTCATCGTACCGGCAAATCAGATGATGCGTTCCGCAAACGCACCGCTCCCCAAAGCGCAAAAATGCCCCGCCGGGCGCAGGATGCGCACAGCGGGGCAAAACGCGATTCTTCGGGGGGGCGGCTCAGCGATCCAGCAGGGCCAGCACACCGCTCTTCGGGCGGGCACCGACCGCCTGATTGACGAGCCGACCGTTCTGGAAGACCAGCAGCGTGGGGATGCTCATGACGCCGAACTGAGCGGCGAGGTCCGGCTGCTCGTCCACATTGACCTTGCCCACCTTGACGTCGCTGCGCTCCTCGGCCACCTCGTCCACGATGGGTGAGAGCATCCGGCAGGGGCCGCACCAGCTGGCCCAAAAGTCCAGCAGCACCGGCTTTTCGCTGTGCAGCACCTCGGCATCAAAATTTTCGGTCGTGATCGTAATGGGTTCCATATCTTTTACCTCCTGCGGGTGTGTTTGTTGTTCGATGGTCTTAGTATACCCCAAATGCCGCCCCGCTTCCGTAACCGGGTCACAAAACACAACAAAAAGCGGCGGCCCGCACTTACGGAACAGCCACACAAAATCTTGACAATCCGTCCAAAACCGGATATACTACAAATAAGGAAGGCGCTGGCCCAACAAACGGCTAGCTCCTTACCGGCATATCGTCAAAAGAATGACCGTCGGCTTGGGCAAGCGTGGGCGGTCATTTCTTTTGTCCAATTTTGGTCTGAAACTCTTTGATGCGAAGCACGATATCGATCGTGTCGTAGATAACTGTGACGATCAATCCCAGGAAACTGATGATGAGCGCCAACAGTGCAAGAACCTCAGTCAATGTCATTTGACATCCCCCCTTTCAGCCACAAGGCCTCCGGGGGACAAAAACTACAAAAGTCGCCCTCCCGGCGCCTTGCTGATAACAAGACCTTCCGGTAGGGAGTTGCCGCCTGCGTTCTGGACACAGCGTCTTCCGGTATTAGAATAACACACTTTTCTCCAAAACACAACAAAAAGCGGCGGCCCGCCCCGGTTGGGGAGAGCCGCCGCTTTTCATTGTTCTTTGGAGTACTCCGGGCTGTCTGGCCTCAATATTTTAGGCAGTCACGACGACCAGAGCGGTGATGGGCCACAGGCCGACAGCAGCTGCGCCAGCGCAGATGCCCTTGAATGCGCTCACCAGATCCTTCTGCAGGTAGTTCACATAGGTGTTCATGCCGCCCTCCAGCAGAGCTGCGGTATCCTGGCCCTTGTGCGCTGCGACATAGTTGCGGGTAGCGACCATGCCCTTGTAGTAGTTGTACAGGTTCCAGATGCTGAATGCAGTGCCAGCCAGAGCAGAAACAGCACCAACAACACTACCGCCCTGCGTATAGGTCATTTCCTCTTCGTTCATGACGTTGTAGTTCGCGGGCATCTTCATCTTGTTTTCCATAATAACACTCCTTTGAAAAGCAATAATATCCCAAGCAGTGCATTCGCTGCACTGCAGGTTTCCAAACAAATGCTAAGGGGTTTCAAGAGGCATCCGGGGCAGTCTGCTCAGATGAGCATCAGCACCACGCTGACCGGGGCCAGACCCACCACCGCAGCGGTGGAGACCACATCCCGCAGGAAGTTGGACGGGCTCTGGCTCATGTCCTCGCCGATATCATCCAGCGCACGGCCGATCACCGTGAAGACATTGCCCTTGCGGTTTTCCTTCTGGTTCAGCCAGCTGCGGGCCGTTCCGATGCCCCAGACATAGCTGGCACCCAACACCACAGCTCCTACGACCGTTGCCGCCGTCGAGAGCGCATCCAGATAGCTGCCGCCCTCAACATAAGTCATCTCATCCTCCGACACCACGGCGCAGTGTGCGGGCATCTTCAGTTCGTTCTTCATCTTTCGTTTTCCCTCATTTCGACGGTTTCTGTTCCTCCGCCGCATACAGCAACCCTGCTGCATTCCTCACTCACTCTTTATACGCTCATTTTACTACGTCTGTCGATTTTCTGCAATAGATTCTGTGCAAAACTGTGAAAAATCGGAAAGTCGCATGAAAACTTCGCGAAAAGTTTGTGAAAAAGGACTGCGTTTTTTTTACAGCTCAGCCTGCCACGCCCGCACGGTAGAGATACGGGTCGCTGGTAAAGCTGGAATAGCTGTACAACACCAGGATGGCGTCGTAGTCGTTGTCTGCGATGAGCTGGTCCAGACCGTAGTTGTAATTGCGGAAGTCCACCACATCGATGGCCGCATAGTTTGCCGTCAGATACGGCACGAAGCTGTTGGCGTAGCTGTCCTTGATGACGAGGATCTTGCCGGTGCCGTCGCCCTCCACCCGGCTCAGGCCGTTGTTGCCGTGGAGGAACATGGCGTACTTGTCGTAAACATCCAGCTTGCCCGTATCGTACAGGCCGGTCTGTGTGCCCTCGGTGGGCTGGCCCGGCGCAGTGACGTTCCAGATGGTGAGCCGGTTCTGCAGATCGTACCAGGTGATGGTGTCCGGCTCGGCATTCCAGGTGCGCGCCTTGGAGTAGTGGGTGCCGTAGAAGTTTTCCGCCGTCTTCACAGAATGCGCACTGCGGTCAAAGGGCGTCAGGCCCTGCGCTTCGCAGAACTGCTCGTAGGCGTAGTAAGCCCCCAGCGTCGTCCAGTGGTGGTCGGTGCGATAGTACAGATACTCGTCCTTGTGCGCCCGCAGCGCATCGGTGACGCGGAGAAACTGCACCGCCGGGAGCGCCGCCTGCGCTTCGTCGATCCGCCCTTCTTCGTCCATCTGGGGCGCAGCGAGGGGCAGGTCTTCCGGGTAGAGCACGGAGGCCGACGGCACGAGCATGAAGCTCACCTTGCCGGGGCAACGCTCGCCCAGCGACTGCACCGCCGCCAGATTCTTGTTCCAGACCCGCTCTTCGGTGGGCAGAACGCGGTAGCGCCGGGCAAACATCCGGTGCTCCCGCCCCAACAGGATGCCGCCGCTCTGGGTCTTCTGGAACAGGGTCGTCTCGGCCAGGCTCTGCAGGCTGATCCACTGGTCCCGCCCGAAGACCTGATCCTTCACATATTTGGTATAGTTCGTAAAATAGTTGTTCAGCCCATCCACCGACACGGCCGTCAGTTTGGGCCGCTGGGTGAGGGTGGTGTTTTCCAGCTCGCTGTAGGCGCGGTCCGGCGTCACCAGGTCCAGCACGAACAGCGCCGCGAAGAACAGGGTGAAAGCCGCCAGCACCGGGTACTGCTTCAGGGAGGAAATACGCTTTTTCGGATCCATGCTTTACGTCCTCCTCAGAAATTGAAATACAGGAACGGGCTGTTCGTGCTGCCCACGACATAGGCCGTGGAGAGCACCAGCAGCACCAGTACCGTGGCCACCCGCGTCGCGGTGCGCTTTTTCAGCAGGTCCCAGACCTTTTCGATGAGCGGGGTGCAGCAGACCACCGACACCGCCAGCAGCACACCGTAATTCCGCAGGAAATACACCGGCGACACACCGCCCGCAGGCACGAAGAGCTTATAGAACAGGTAGTTGAACCCGACGCCCCAGTCGTTGCCCACGAACATGGCCCAGCCCACCACCACAAGGAAGAGGGTGTAGACATGCGGCCAGACTTTGCCTTTTTCAAGGTATTTCAGCAGGAACAGCTTCTCGACGGCCAGCAGGATGAAGTAGTACAGACCCCAGCAGATGAAGTTCCAGTCCGCGCCATGCCAGATGCCGGTGAGCAGCTCCACGACGAAGAGATTGAAGATCTGCCGCTTGAGGCCCTTGCGGTTGCCGCCCAGCGGGATATAGACATACTCCCGGAACCAGCCGGACAGGGTCATGTGCCAGCGCCGCCAGAATTCCGTGATGGAGCGCGAGATATAGGGGTAGTTGAAGTTCTGCGGGAAATCAAAGCCCAGCATCTTGCCCATGCCGATGGCCATCATGGAATAGCCGGAAAAGTCGAAATACAGCTGCAAAGAATAGGCGATGACGCCCAGCCAGACCAGCGCCGTGGAAGCATTGCCCAGACCCAAATAGGTGGTGGAGGGACTGTTCTGGATGCCGATGATGTCGGTCCAGAGCGCGCCCACGGCATCCGCCAGCAGGACTTTCTTCGCCAGACCGAAGGTGAACAGGGTCATGCCCTCCTCGATCTGCCGGAGGCTGTAACGGTGTTCGTAGACATGCAGCTGAGCCGAGACATCGCGGTATTTGACGATGGGGCCTGCGATGAGCTGCGGGAACATGACCACATAGGCACCAAAATCAATGATGTTGTGCTCGGTCTTCACATCCCGGCGGTAGACATCAATGGTGTAGGAAAGGGTCTGGAAGGTGTAGAAGCTGATGCCCAGCGGCAGGGTGCTGATGCCCTGAATGGCCGCGAACTGGGTGCCGAACAGGCTGTTCAGGCTGGAGAGGACGAAGTTCGCATACTTAAAATAGAACAGCATCCCCAGGCTCCCCGCCAGAGCCACCAGCAGCAGCGCCGTGCGGGCGGCGGGCTTGTCCTCCATACGTTCCAGCCCCAGGCCGCAGAGGTAGTTGATGAGGATGAGGGCCAGCATGACCGGGAAAAACCGGACTTCGCCCCAGCAGTAGAACACCAGACTGCACACAAAGAGCACGGTGTTCTTGAGTTTGGCGGGCGCAAGGTAATAGAGCGCCAGCGTGATGGGGAGAAACCGGAACAAAAAAAGGATGGTGCTGAAAACCAAGGTGTTCCTCCTTTGAAAAAGGGCCGATGCCGCCAAGGCACCGGCCCACGATGATCGTTGTTACTTGAGCAGAACGTCGTTGACGGCGTCGGTCAGGTCTTCCGTGCACGCGTTGGAGGCAATGACCATCACCACGCGGTCGGCGCTGCTGGCGATGACGGCATTTTCCACATTGGCCTGTGCCGCAGCAAACTCGGCATAGTTGCCGTAGAAGGCCACCTGGTCCTGCTGGTAGGCCTTCAGGGCCTCCACGATCTCTTCGGCCTTGCCCTCTGCCGGTTCGATGACCAGCACCAGACCGGCGTCGCCGTTGTCGTTGCTCTTCACGCCCTTATAGCTGGCCACATCCTCCGCCTTCAGGCCGAAATCGTACTCGATGTTCATGGCAGCGATCTCGAACTGGTTGGAGATGGGGTTGGCTTCCAGCAGCGCATTCACCTCGTCGGCCAGCGCATCGGGGCTGTTGGTGCCGTCATCGGGCAGGGCGCTCTCCGCCTGGGACAGCACCACCGAGGACGCCGCCGGGCTTGCCGAGGAAGCCGTGGACGAGGAAGCCGCGCCGCCGCAGCCTGCGAGCAGAGCGCAGCCCAGCGTGGCAGCCACAGCGGACAGTATCAGTTTTGAACGGATCTTCATAGATTATTCCTTCTTTTGCATTCATTACACTCAAGCCCGGCGCTGTGCCTTCCGGCGCGGCTGGCCGGGCCATTGCTATCTTACCATACCCTTGCCGGAAATGCAAAGGTTCGCGCAAATTTTTACGGTTTCTTCACCGGTCTTTGCCAGCGCTTTTCCGCTCAGCCCGCAAGGGCGTGCAGCTGGGCGATGTAGTCCTCGAAGCACAGGCCGCTGGCGCTGATCTTCCGGGCATTTTCCACGCCCACATAGCGCCAGTGCCAGGGCTCGTAGGTGATCTCGGTCTGGGCCTCGGCCCCCTTGGGGTAGCGCAGGATGAAGCCGTAATCTGCCGCGTGCTCGCACAGCCAGCGGAAGGCCGTGGTGTTCTCGAAACCCTCGTCCAGGCCGGTGTGCTCCGGGCTGTTCAGGTCTGCGGCCAGACCGCAGTTGTGCTCCGAGTAGCCCGGCGGGTTGACGACCGCCGCCGCCTTTTCCTTGGCTGTGGCCAGGTCGTAGCCCTGGTCGGTGTAGTATTTCGTCTTCCGCTCGTACAGACCGGTCTGGTACTTGACGCTGCGGTAGCCGCTCTGCATCCAGATGGTCACATTTTCGGCGGCAGCGGCTTTCTGCATCTCCAGAAAGGCATCGCAGGCCACGGTCTGCAGCGTCTTGTTCACAGCGGTCTTCGAGCCGCACTCTTTGGTCTCAAAGGTATAGTCGTCCGGCATCTTGTTGGTGTGGTTCACCAGCACCATCAGCGGGTCGGCCAGCATGGCAGCGGCCTCGTCTGCGGTCAGGCCCAGAGCATTGCCGTTGGTCTCCTCCACCGTGCTGGACGCTGCCGGAAGCAGGCTGTTCTCCGCATCCTCCGCCGGGGCGCTGGCCGCGCTGGCGGAAGGCACCGGGGCATGGCGATTGAGCAGGAACGCAGCCCCGCCCACAAGCAGGCAGACGGCGGCGGTCAGCCCGGCCACCCGGCGGATGGCACGGCTGCGACGGCGGCGGCGCACT
>OGPT01003866.1_pt1 | contig 10317 bp, 10 predicted proteins | sample 1552951 | NCBI WGS metagenome assembly OGPT01 (sample SAMEA2580224, study PRJEB22360) | human gut metagenome | biome: human gut; feature: human-associated habitat; material: faeces | place: Denmark | collected 2008/2010
GTCGGAAAATTCCCGTATCTTCATGCAGGCCTCACTGCCGGAGAGGCCGGGCATCATCAGGTCCAGAATGATGAGGTCCAGCGTCTCCTGACGGGCCAGCTCCACGGCGGTTGCACCGTCGTAGGCGGTGAGGACCTGGTAGCCCTCGTTCTCCAGATTGAATTTGATGCCCTTGACCAAGAGCTTTTCGTCGTCTACTACCAGTATTTTCATGTATCGTCCTCCACGGTGATCTGCTGCCGGATGGTTTCAAAAATGCCCTCACCGATGCCGTTGACATCCATGATGGACTCGATATCGGCAAAGGGGCCGTGCTCCTCCCGATAGGCCACGATGCGCTGGGCCAGTGTGGGCCCGATGCCGTCCAGCGCTTCCAGTTGGGCGGCGTCGGCGGTGTTGATGTTCACCTTGCCGGGGGAGACGGGCGTGTCGGGAGCCTCCGGCTCCTGCGCTGTATACTGGGGCGTGACGGTGTAGTCCCCGCCGCCGGCGCTGCGGTGGTCGGTGAAATACAGCAGCGCCAGACACAGAAGGAAGATGGCCGTCAGAAGCAGCAGATATTTTTCTGTTTTTGTGATCTTTCCCATTTTTCCGCAGTTGACTCCCGGTCGATTTTTGTTATAATAAGAGGAAAGCGACCCTGCGGCCGGGAGGGGGGGCTGCCCCGCTGACGGCCGCTGATACCGGCGGAGAGCATGAGGGCCGGCTCCTGCTTACGGATGGTAGATAGGCTCATTATAGCATAGATGGAGAAAAATTACTATGAAAATTCGCCGTATTCTATCTGTTTTTTTGCTGACCGTGCTGATGGTCAGTCTGATGCTGACCCCGCAGGCCTACGCCCTGCCTGCGCTGGAGATCAAGGCCAAGGCGGCCGTACTGGTGGACGCCGATGAGGGGCGGATCATCTTTGGGCAGAATGAGCAGGAGAGGGAATACCCCGCCAGCATCACCAAGGTGATGACGGCTCTGCTGACGCTGGAGGCCGTGGACGCCGGGAAGCTGTCTCTGGACCAGCCCATCACCGCATCGGCGGTGGTGAACGATCAGGACCCGGAGGGCAGCTCCGCCGGCATCGAGGAGGGCGAGGTGCTGACGGTGGAACAGCTGCTGTACTGCCTGCTGCTGGTGTCCGCCAACGAGGCGGCCTGCATCCTGGCGGAGACGGTGGCCGGATCCCAGGACGCCTTTGTGGCCCTGATGAATCAGCGGGCCCAGGAGCTGGGCTGCACCGGCACCCACTTTGTCAATCCCAACGGCCTGCATGACCCCAACCACTATTCCACCGCCTGGGACATCTATCTGTTCACCCGGGAGGCCATGAAAAACGAGACCTTCATGAAGATCTGCAGCACCGCCTCCTATGTGGTGCCCGCCACCAACATGTCCGAGGAGCGGGAGCTGTACACCACCAATTCCCTGATCTCCAACTGGCGGATCATGGGCTATCAGTACGACGGGGCCGACGGCATCAAGACCGGCTCCACCGAGGAGTCCGGCTATTGCCTGGTGTCCACCGCCAAGCGCAGCGGCCGCCGTCTGGTGGCAGTGGTGCTGGGCTGCAAGGGAAACGGCGCCACCGTGGAGAGCTTCTCCGAGTCCGCCAAGCTGTATAACTGGGCATACAACAACTTCTCCATGCGCCAGGTGGCGGCCACCGACGAGCTGTACCGCCAGCGGGCGGAGCGCTCAAAGGAACAGGAGAGATAACCGGAGGTAGCTGCGATGAAAGAAGAACTCTACCATATCGCTTTGGACGATTATGAACACGGTGTTGTAATCCGTTCCCTGAACGATAAAAAGACCGACCTCAAAAAAGAGGGAAAGTCCACCGACGCCGTTGACGATCTGATTATCAAAATCGGTCACGCCCCAAGACGCAAGTTCAAAGTGGTAGAAAAGGAATCCTGCCGTGAATCGAGATAGCAACAAGCAGTCTGCGATCATCCTTGCGGTCATTGGGATTCTTCCCGTTGTGTGGCTCGGCTTATTGATAGCGCCGTCCGTCAAGGGCGGTCTGCCGGAGATACTGCCGAGCCTTTTGACGGTATTCAATGATCCGTTCCATATCGAGCTTTGCGGGGACAGCTTAAAAACTGTCCTCGTTTTGCTTTTGCTCTACGGAATGGGGATTGGGATTTATCTGTCCACACGGAGGAACTACCGCAGGCGTGAGGAACACGGCTCGGCGAAATGGGGCAGCGCAAAAGCCATTGATAAAAAGTACCGTCAAAGCCCGCCCTCGGAAAATAAGCTGATGACGCAGAATGTCCGGATCGGACTGAATGCGAAAAAGCACCGAAGAAATCTGAATACTTTGGTGTGCGGCGGCTCCGGCGCAGGCAAGACGAGATTCTATTGTAAGCCGAACTTAATGCAAACAAGCAATTCCTCTCAGGTAATTTTAGATCCAAAAGGGGAAATTCTGCGTGATGTCGGCAATCTGCTTGAAAAAGCAGGCTATGAGATCAAGGTGCTGGACTTGATTTCAATGGAGAAAAGCCATTGCTACAACCCGTTTGTCTATCTCAGGGACGACAACGATATTCAGCGCCTTGTGACTAACCTTTTCAAGAGTACCACCCCGAAAGGCTCTCAATCCAACGATCCTTTTTGGGATACTGCGGCGAGTATGCTTCTACTCGCCCTTATTTTTTATCTGCACTATGAAGCGCCGGAGGAGGAGCAGAATTTCGCTATGGTAATGGAAATGCTCAGGGCGGCGGCGATTGAGGACGAGGAGGACAACCGCCCTTCTCCCCTCGACAATCTGTTTGCCGATTTGGAAATGGATAATCCCGACCATATCGCCCTGAAATACTATCGTTCCTATCACTCCGGATCGGCGAAAACCCTGAAATCCATTCAGATCACTCTTGCCGCAAGATTGGAGAAATTCAATCTTGAAAGCTTAGCGGCGCTGACTTCCGCCGATGAGCTTGACCTTGCTTCAATGGGCGAGAAGAAAACGGCGCTGTTTGCGCTGATACCGGATAATGATTCGAGCTTTAATTTCCTCGTCAGTATCCTTTACACGCAGCTTTTCCAGCAGCTTTTTTACTCCGCCGACCATATCCACGGCGGCAGCCTGCCGATACCCGTCCATATGCTTATGGATGAGTTTGCCAATGTGAGCTTGCCCGATGATTTTGACAAGATACTTTCCGTTATGCGTTCAAGAGGCGTGTCGGTATCCATTATCCTGCAAAATCTGGCGCAGTTAAAGGCTTTGTTTGAGAAGCAATGGGAATCCATCATAGGCAACTGCGATGAATTTCTCTATCTCGGCGGCAATGAGCAGAGTACGCACAAGTATGTGTCCGAGCTTTTAGGCAAGGAAACGATTGATACGAACACCTACGGGAAAAGCGAGGGGCGGAGCGGAAACTACTCGACCAATTATCAGATTTCCGGTCGTGAGCTGCTTACCCCTGATGAAGTGAGAATGCTTGACAACCGCTACGCTATTTTGTTTATCCGTGGCGAGCTTCCGGTAATGGATTTGAAGTACGACATTTTGAAACACCCCAATGTGGTGTATACCGCAGACGGGAAAGGAGGCGTGTATCAGCACGGCGAAGTCACAAAAAATGTGGCGACCATTGAAACCTTGTATGTTGATCTCGACAGTGTTCCCGAAATGGAGCTTTCGGAAACGACTTACGAGCTGTTGTCCGATGAGGACTTTGAAAACTTAACAAATTGATTGGAGGAAAACAGAATGAACATTTTTCATAAGACGCAGAAGAAAGAAACCCACAGACTGCCGATGACCGGAAAGGTAAAGAAAGGCTTTCGTTACTACTGTATGGCGGTTTTGAGCCTGACCGCTATTTTTGCGATGTCTACAACGGCTTTTGCCGCAGGCGATCCGCTTACCGTTGTCAATAACCTGTCCGATTTCATTTTCGGCTTTATCCGTGCGATTGGTCTGATCTTGCTCGGCTTTGGTATCGTTCAGGTAGGTCTTTCCCTGAAATCCCACGATCCTTCGCAGAGGGCAAACGGATTTCTGACGCTGGCGGGCGGTATCATTATCGTTTTTGCGAAAGAAATCCTCACTCTGATTACGGGCTAACCCTTACGCAAACGACACTCAGGGGCGTTCCTGGATTATTTTTCAGGAACGCCCCATTTTTCTTTTTAAGGAGGTGCTACGAAATTGAGTGATAACTGGGTAGTTCAGAATCTCCAGAACGCCCTCGAAACTTGGAATGAAAAACTCGCTGAGATATGGCAGCTTATTACGACTACGCCGCAGAACTTCAAAGGCGGCGGGATATGGGCGGTCATTGTCAATATCAACGGCGCTGTGCAGGCGATTGGTCTTGCGCTTTTGGTACTGTTCTTTGTGGTCGGTATGGTACGCACCTGCGGCAGCTTCAGTGAGGTAAAAAAACCGGAACACGCTGTCAAGCTTTTTATCCGATTTGCTATTGCAAAAGCAGCGATTACTTATGGTATGGAGCTAATGCTTGCCCTTTTCAATATTGTTCAGGGTACAATCGGCACAATTATGACCGCAGCCGGATTTACCTCGGCACAGCAGACAACCTTGCCGCAGGAAATGATTGACACCATAGAAAGCTGCGGCTTTTTTGAGAGTATCCCATTGTGGGCGGTTACGCTCATCGGCGGCTTGTTCATTACGGTTATGTCATTCCTGCTCATTATGACGGTGTATGGGAGATTTTTTAAATTATATATGTATACAGCGCTCGCCCCGATTCCGCTTTCCACCTTTGCGGGAGAACCGAGTCAGAATGTAGGTAAATCGTTTATCAAAAGCTACTGCGCCGTGTGCCTTGAAGGTGCAGTGATCGTTTTAGCCTGTATTATCTTCTCACTGTTCGCTTCTTCCCCGCCTGTGGTCGATCCCAATGCGGCAGCAGTTACGCAGGTATGGTCATATATCGGCGAGCTGCTCTTTAATATGCTCGTTTTGGTCGGCTCGGTGCGGATGTCTGACCGGATTATCCGTGAGATGATGGGACTGTAAGGAGAACAGAATGAAACGAATATACAACAAATTCAAGGGCTACACCCTTGCGGACTGCGATTGCAGATATTGCCTGTATTACGGAGGGCGGCGGAAAGGCAAAGTTACTTGCCTTGCGGACGAATGTGTCTGCGCTGATGAAATCCGGCAGGCTAAAAAAAGGAAAGAAAGGAGTTCCTAAATGGAAGTCAAGATTAACAGAGAAATCAGGAATTACACAGAAGCGATGTTTTTCGGACTGTCACTGCGGCAGTTCATTTTTTCTGCCTGCGCCTGCGTGGTGGCGGTGGGTATCTATTTCCTGCTCAAGCCCTATGTCGGCACGGAAACCGTATCGTGGATGTGCATTTTGGGAGCCGCCCCCTTTGCGGCTCTTGGTTTTGTTAAATATAACGGAATGACCGCAGAGAAATTCATCTATGCGTGGATCAAATCAGAGTTTTTAATGCCGAAGAAGCTCACCTTCCGTTCAACGAATACCTACTACGAGCTGTTCAAGCCGAGTATTGAAGCAAAAGCAAAGGAGGCTATGAAATCGAATGATTAAAACACTTACCAATCTCCGCAAGCAGGAAAAGGAAAAGTTTGTCGTGCCGAAGGGCGTTCAGGATGTGATCCCCATTACCGCCATTTATGACGACGGTATTTTTCAGATCGGGAAAGACAAGTTTTCCAAGACTTATAAATTTTCAGATATTAACTACGCCGTTGCCAGCCGTGAGGATAAGGAGGCGATGTTCCTCGAATACTCGGAACTGCTCAATTCCCTCGACTCCGGCGCAACGACAAAAATCACGATCAACAACCGCCGCTTAAACCGATTGGATTTTGAGAACAACATTCTTATCCCGATGAAAGGCGACAGCCTCGATGAATACCGTGAGGAATATAACAAAATCCTTTTGGAGAAAGCGACGGGAGCAAATGCTATCGTGCAGGATAAGTATATAACGATTTCCGTCAACAAGAAGAATGTTGAGGACGCAAGGAATTATTTTGCCCGTGTGGGCGCTGACCTGATCGCCCACTTTAGCAGGCTCGGCAGCAAATGCGTGGAGCTGGAAACTGATGAAAGGCTGCGTATCTTCCACGACTTTTACCGTGTGGGCGAGGAATCCTCTTTCCACTTTGATATAAAGGAAACCCGCAAAAAGGGACACAGCTTCAAGGACTATATCTGCCCTGATTCAATGGAATTTGAAAAGGATTACTTCAAAATGGGCGACCGTTACGGGAGAGTCCTTTTTTTGCGAGAGTACGCTTCCTATATCAAGGACAGTATGGTGGCGGAGCTGACAGATCTTAACCGCAATCTGATGATGTCGATTGATGTTGTCCCTGTGCCGACTGATGAAGCGGTACGGGAAGCGGAAAACCGTCTGCTCGGTGTGGAGACGAATATTACCAACTGGCAGAGGCGGCAAAATTCCAACAACAACTTTTCGGCGACCGTTCCCTATGATATGGAACAGCAGAAAAAGGAAATGAAGGAATTTCTCGATGATTTAACGACGAGAGATCAGAGAATGATGTTCGCCGTGATTACTTTCGTGCATACGGCGGATTCCAAAGAACAGCTTGATAACGACACGGAAGCACTGCTTACCACGGCGAGAAAGCACCTTTGTCAGTTCGGCGTGTTGAAATTTCAGCAGGTGGACGGGCTGAATACGGTTATGCCGTTTGGCGTGCGGAAGATTGATACCTTCCGTACCCTTACGACCGAAAGCCTTGCCGTGTTTATCCCGTTTCGAGTGCAGGATATTTTTCACGAGAACGGTATCTACTACGGGCAGAATGTTATCAGCAAGAATATGATTATCGCCGACCGCAAGCAGCTCCTCAACGGTAATTCCTTTATTCTTGGTGTATCCGGCGGCGGCAAGTCCTTTGCCGCAAAGGGCGAGATTGAGAATGTGATTCTTTCATCAGAATCAGATGTTATCATCATTGATCCGGAGCGGGAATATTCACAGCTTGTGAAGGCGCTCGGCGGCGAGGTTATCCATATCTCCGCTACTTCCCAAAATCATATCAACGCTATGGATATGACGAAGGAATACGGCGACGGGGCGAATCCAGTCATTTTGAAGTCGGAGTTTATTATGTCCCTGTGCGAGCAGCTCATCGGCGGCAGCAACCTCGGCGCAAAGCAGAAATCCATTATCGACCGCTGTACCGCAAGTGTGTACCGCACCTATCAGCAGAATAACTATCAGGGCGAAGTGCCGACCTTGCAGGATTTCAGGGCGGAGCTTCTCAAGCAGGACGAGCCGGAGGCGCAGGAAATCGCCCTTGCCATCGAGTTGTTTACCAACGGCAGCTTGAACACCTTTGCGAAGCATACGAATGTGGATACCAATAACCGCCTGATCTGCTATGACATTTTAGACCTCGGCAAGCAGCTTATGCCGATTGGTATGCTGGTCGTTCTCGACTCTATCTTAAACCGCATTACGCAGAACAGGGCGAAAGGCAGAAACACCTTCATCTTTATTGATGAAATCTATCTGCTGTTCCAGCACGAGTATTCTGCTAACTTCCTTTTTACCCTTTGGAAGCGTGTGCGTAAATACGGCGCTTATGCTACGGGTATTACGCAGAATGTGGACGACCTTTTGCAGAGCCATACGGCAAGGACAATGCTCGCAAACTCCGAATTTATCATTATGCTCAATCAGGCTTCCACGGACAGGCTGGAGCTGGCGAAGCTCTTAAATATCTCCGACCTTCAGATGTCGTATATTACGAATGTGGAAGCCGGACACGGGCTTATCAAGGTGGGCAGCTCCCTTGTACCGTTCGCAAATAAATTCCCGAAAAATACGAAGCTGTATAAGCTGATGACAACAAAACCGGGCGAGAGCGCATAAGCTCCCGCCCCTTGTTTCAGAAAGGATATGGCAATGAGAAAAAAGATTTGTATTGCGTTGATGACGGCGTTTACCGTCCTGCTCGGCGTCAGCAGCTATTTCATTATCGACCATTACAAGGAGGCGAAACATCAGGAGCAGATGTACGATTCTCTCGTACAGATTGTAGAGGACAGCGAAACCGAGCCTGCCGAGCCGATCATTTATTCGGAAGATAAGGCGATACTGCCAGAACTTACTGAGCTGTATTGGCAAAACAATGATTTGGTCGGATGGATTTGCGTGGAAGATACGAACATCAATTATCCCGTTATGCAGACGGTGGATAATCCGAACTACTATCTGAAGCGTGGATTTGATAAAGAATACAGTTCTTACGGCTGCCCGTATGTGCAGGAGGATTGTGATGTCCTAAAGCCCTCGGACAATTTAGTGATCTACGGTCATCATATGAACAACGGCTCGATGTTCGCCGACCTTGAAAAATTCAAGGATGAGGATTTCTGGCAGGAACATAAGACGATTGTCTTTAACACCCTGACAGAGAAAAATGAGTACGAAATCCTTGCGGTTTTCAAAACCGTTGTCTACACCGACAGCCCGGAAGCCTTCAAATATTACCGCTTTACGGACGCTCAGTCGCCGGAGGAGTTTGACGCTTATATTGATAAGTGCAAAGAGCTTTCCCTTTACGACACGGGCGTATCGGCGGAGTACGGCGACAAGCTGATAACGCTTTCCACCTGTGAATACTCCCGTACAAACGGCAGGATTGTCGTTGTGGCGAAAAAAGTAACAGAAAGCAGTGGTGCAAATGCTCCCGCAAATGACGGGGCGGCAGAGATACCGAGCTAATGCCCTGATAAAGAAGCTGTGCGCTAATTATGATGACGGGAACTGCCTGCTTCTTGATGAAGGGGAAGGCTGCGTCTGCGTACAGAGTATATCCTACTCGCTTTTATGCAGGTATTTCCGCAATGCGGTACTTCCGGCAGATCCGGCGCTGGAAGCGGAGATACTTGGAACGCACCCTGACAGGTGCGTTTCCTGCGGCGCTCCGATTATCAAGCGTGGCAACAGAAAAAAGTATTGTGAGAAATGCGCCAATATCGCATACAAAAGGCAGCAGGCAGAGTACGCAAGGAAAAAGCGTACAGAATCGAAAAATAGAGGGTAAAAAGTCCTTGATTTAAGCGGCTTTTCAGCCCTCGTACTTTGAGGGGCAAGGTGTTGATACCTTTTCCCCTCTTTTTTTACTTCAAAGCGTCCACGGGCGCTTGGAAAGGAGGTTTTCTATGCCGGATATTAAGACAAGGGATATAGCAAAAGGCACGATCAAAACGATTGACAAATCGGCGGTTGCCGCCGAGCGTATGAAATCCGCCTTTATCCAGACCAAAGAAAAAGCGGAACACTCCGTTGATGTCCCTGAAAGCAGTGCGGAGGAATACGCTTCCAACCGTTTGGAAAGCGGTACCGACCGAGTTTCCCACGAAGCCGTACACCAATTTGACAAGCAGGGGCGCAAGGGCGTTCAGGCGACAAAGCAGAATATCGTCAAGGCAAAGGACGGTATTCAGAAATTCAAGGAAAAGCGGGCGGCGCAGTCGCTTCAAAAACAGGCGCAGGCGGCAGCTCCACGAAAAGGCGTCAGTCAGAGTATCAAATCGGTGGAACAGCCGAAGAAGGCAGTAAAAGAGTCTGCCCGTTCCGCAGGAAAAAAGACGATTAAGACAGTTGGGAAAGGCTCGGCGAAAACAGCGCAGAAAACGGTAAAAACCGCAGAGCGCACCGCTAAAACGACCGTCAAGACAGCGCAGCGTACCGCAAAGGCGGCGCAGAAAACAGCGCAGGCTACGGTCAAGGCTTCTCAAAGGGCAGTTCAGGCGGCACGGGCGGCTGCAAAGGCGGCAGTCGTTACAGCGAAAGCGATTGCAAAAGCGATAGCGCTTGCGGTCAAGGCGATTATCGCCGGAACAAAGGCGTTGATTGCCGCAATCGCCGCAGGCGGCTGGATAGCGGTTTTGGTCATTATTGTGATTTGCCTGATCGGTATGATTATCGGCTCCGTGTTTGGTATCTTTTTCTCAGGCGAGGATTCCGGTACAGGTATGAGTATGCAGACCGTTGTGCAGGAAATCAATACCGAATACGATACCAAATTGCAGGACGAAAAAAACTCGGTATCTTATGATGTCCTTGAAATGAGCGGCAGCCGTGCCGTTTGGAAAGAGGTGCTTGCGGTATACTCGGTCAAGGTCAACACCGATCCGGACAATCCCCAAGAGGTCGCAACGATGGACGAATCGAAAAAGCAGCTTCTCACGGACATCTTTTGGGAGATGAACGAAATAAGCTCCAGCACCGACACCAAAACCGAGACGGTCATTACCGAAACCGATGACGGTCACGGAAATATCGTGGAGACGGAAAGCACGGTCACGC
>OGPT01003875.1_pt1 | contig 10306 bp, 9 predicted proteins | sample 1552951 | NCBI WGS metagenome assembly OGPT01 (sample SAMEA2580224, study PRJEB22360) | human gut metagenome | biome: human gut; feature: human-associated habitat; material: faeces | place: Denmark | collected 2008/2010
ATTAAATTAATAATACAGTATATTATATGTAAACAAAAAATATAATTATTATATAATTGATTATTTTGTCAATAAATGTTACAATTTAGTAGGTGATAGTATGAAGAAAGAAGATATTCCTAATATTTTAACAATGACTAGAATTGTATTAACTCCAGTCATAATCATATTAGGTTTGTTAAATAAAACTAATCTAGTAATTATATTTGCCATTATATGTGCCTTAACTGATATGTTGGATGGTAAATTAGCTCGCAAATGGAATGTTATTTCAAGAAAAGGCGCTAAATTAGATACAATAGCTGATAAAATATTTGGAATTGGAATAATTATTAGTTTAATAAGAAAAAAACACTTATTAATATATCTTTTAATATTGGAAATTATTATAGCTATAACTAATTTATACTATTATTATTCTACAAATAAGGTCGAATCATTAATGATTGGAAAAATCAAAACTACATTTTTATTTTGTAGTATAATATTTTGCATGATAAGTTTATATTTTAAAATTGATGGTGGTTTAACTAATGGTTTTATATATGCTACCATAAACTTGCAAATACTATGTTTAGTTCAATATTTTCTTAACTTTTTAGATAATAAAAATCCAATTACCGTTGAAAATAATTTAACCCATCAAAAAATTATGAATGAAGAAATAGAAAAAACAATTAAAATCAATAATTTAACCGATTTAATAGAAGAATATAGTGAAAACGAAAAATAGATACGTATGTATCTATTTTGTTTTATTTGCTAAACGTTTAATTTTAGAATCACTATAATTTAGAGATAGTCTTGATAATTTTGTTCTTATTGATTTTAATTTATCTTTATCAATGTCATTTTCTAAATATACCTCAGAAACTTTATAAATTGTTTTTCTTTCATAAATTGGCATTATATAATCAATGACTATTATATATGTTGCATTTTCTATTTCAAATACTTTTTTTTCAATTTGATCAGAACGAATAATTGTATATTTATCAAATTTGGAAGTTAGTTTAATTTTATCTTCTAAAGAAAATTTTTCTATTTGTTCTTTAATAATTCCATCTGTCATTATTTTTGAACCAAATACTTTTTCAGAAAATTCATCCCAAACATTTTTTATTCCAGTTAAGGTTTCAATTCTTTTATTCATGATGCAATCGACTCCAAGATACACATATTACATTACATCTGTATTTTTGGCAATAGTTAATTCACCATATTGATGAATTGTTCCATTGTAATACTACTATAAATTGGATAACGAGGTATATAATATCTATTACTATTTCTAGTAGCATTCATATTTCCTCCACCAAATGCTACTTGTACTCCTAAATTTTTAAGAATTGCTGTTGAATTAGCATTATGAACATAAAATGGATAGCAAAATGAATTGTAACTTCCTACTATATCAAATGATTTTTTTAAATCATCATATAATTCATTATAACTTAAACAATTAATATTTTGACTTCCACAAGCACCAACTTTATGAATGTCATACCCATGTGATTCAATATCTAAATTCTTGGATTGATAGTTTTTAGGATCCCACCAAGCAGTTATTAAGAATAATGTAGCATTTAAATCATATTTCTCTAGTAAAGGAATTAACTTATTACCATTTATGGTACTAGTTCCCATTGCTCCATCATCTACTGTTATTAAAACACTTTTAGTTGGTATTTCTATTTTTCCATTATACCAATCTACAAATTCTTGCATTGTTAATGTCTTGAAATTATTATCCTTCAAATATTTAAGATGTTCCTCAAATTTAGTAGTATCTAAACATATTGTTTCATTACATACTTCTCCATTTTTATTATAGAAGAAATGGTAATTCAGAACTGGTACTGCAACTTCACTAGAGTAAACATATTTAATAATTTTTTCTTTGTTAAGCATTTTTTTTAAGGTATCAATTGTTATATTGTCAACTTCATAAGAATTAAGGTTTTCTTTAGTGCTCACCTCATCATTCTTATTTATTTCAAACTCTATTTTGTTAACAATCAAATTATATTTTTTAAATAATTCATCATCTTTATCACTAACCAATAAAATAGTATTATCGGATAATTCTATTTCATTATTTTTCCACATTTTATAAATTTCATTATTTATCATTTTATAACTACTAATAAGTTTAAGTTGTTCTTCATCATAATTAATTAAATTTAATATTACGATAGAATCTGCATATTCACCGTTTTTTACTTCTTTTTCTTCTTTTACATATTTTTGATTAATTTTAAATAATTGATTATTAAATTTAATATAATTTCCTTCTTTTTTTAGATAAATATTAAATTCTTTTTGTTCATCTATTTTAATACTATCTAGTTCAAATTTATCAGTTGTTACAATATTACTATTAAAAGGTAAATAATCAATATTTTTAATTTCTTCATTTACTTGTTTTATATTTTCATAGTATATATAATATTCCTCATCTAATAATTTATAATAATCATTTTTATAATTAGTTTTTTCCAAATATAGTTTAGAGTTTTCGCCTATTTCTCCTATTTCAATATATTTATCTTTAATTTTTTTATAAAGATTTATTTTTTTTGTTGTTTTTATAACTTCGCCATAATTATTTTTCTTTGTTTTAATTATATTATCGTTTCTAACTTTATCACAGATTAAATATGTTCCAAATAAAAGAATAGCAATTAATAAAATAACTAAAATTAGAATTATCTTTTTCTTCATTGTATCACCACACTTATTATAAAATATTTAAAAATTAATATCAATGAAAAATGAAATTATTGTGAAAATAATTGTTATTATTTTATTATTATGATATTATTTGTTTGTCAATTTAATTTGACAAATCTTTTTTAAGATTACTTCTTTTCTACAAAGCACTTTTTGTGCTTTACTTTTTAAAATCCTCCTTTAAAAGGAGGATTTTATTATTCCATCATATCTTCTAGCGTATCTTTCGCTTTTCTCTTAGTACTTTTCATTACTTTGTTCATTTCTTTCATAAGAGGTTTCTTATACTTTTGATATGCTAAAACAGCCCCAGCACCTAAACCCATAAGTGCTATATTTTTACCTAACTTCATAAAATCACCTTCTTGCTAAAAAATATGATACCGTATATAAAAAAATCTATATACATTAATATTTTATAGATTTTATAAAGTTTTATACATATTTTCTAATTTTTCTTTCAAATTTGTTTTTCTAACAATTTCACTATTGTTATGAATTCCTGTTAAAAAAGCATTAACATTACCTAAAATTATTAATTTATTTTTAGCTCTTGTAATTCCTGTATATATTAATTTTTTATATAGCATTCGATAATATTCGTTGCATATCGGCATTAAAACAAATTCAAATTCACTTCCTTGTGATTTATGAATACTAATTGCATATCCGTGTTTTATATTTGAAAAATCCTTTGGTAAATATTTTACTTCATTACCATCATAATCAATATATATTTCATTTTTTTTAGAATCAGATTCAGAAGCTGGAATGATTTTTTTTATTGTTCCAATGTCTCCATTAAATACATTATTGTCTGCCATATTAACTAATTGTAATATTTTATCATTTTCTCTAAATGTTATTGTTCCACTTTTTATTTCTTTTAAATCATCATTTTTAGGATTAAATATATCTTGTAATTCTTTATTTAGATTATCAATTCCATTTATTCCTGCATACATTGGAACCAATATTTGAAAATTTTTATAGTTATAATCTTTTTCTAATATTTGTTTAGTTAGGTTTTTAACATTCATTAGAATATTGTTACATTCTAAAAATTTAAAGTCGCTTTTTTCTTCCAAAAATTCATTTGTTACTTCATTATTTTTTATGTCTTGTGCTAATTTAGAAATGTATGATTTTTCATTTTGACGATATAATAATTCTAATTCTATTGTTTCTATTGTTTTACTTTCTATCAAGTCTTTTAATATTTGACCGGGACCAACACTTGGCAACTGATTATAATCTCCTACTAAAACTAATTTAATATTATCAGTTAATCCTCTAAAAAGACTTGCTAAAAGATTTGTATCAATCATACTTACTTCATCAACAATTATTAACTTTTCAGTATTAGGATTAGTTATATCTACACCAAAACTATTTGTTTCTTTATTCCATTTTAAATATCTATGAATTGTTGTTGCCGGAAAAACACATGATTCACTCATTCTTTTACTTGCTCTACCTGTTGGTGCAAGTAATGCTATTTTTTTTAATGCTTCATCGCCTGTATATTCATTTAAGGTTATAAATGTATCTACTATTGCTTTAATTATAGTTGTCTTTCCAGTTCCTGGTCCACCTGTTATTATTAGTATATTATTTTCTAATGATTTTATTATTGATTCTTTTTGTTTTTCATCATATTCTATTTTATTAAATTCTTCTAATTTTTTTAATATTCTATCAATATTCTTATAACTATCTTTTTGTTTTTTTAATAGATATTTTATTTTATTTACTATTGTTTTTTCTTCATTATAGGTATCTTTTAAATAATATTTTTCATCTTCTAATACTATTTTTCCTTCGAATCTTAGTTCATCTAAATATAAGTCAAAATTTTCTATTTCTTGATTTACATATTTTATAGTATTATCTTTTATTTCATCATGATATAAATAAGTATCACCGTTTTTAAATGTTAAATTTTTAAATATATAAATTATACAAGCTTTAATTCTTCTTGAATCTAGTAAATCATAGTTTAATTTTTTGCCAATTTCATCTACTTTAGTAAAATTAATTTCCATTATGTCATCAATTAATGTATAAATATTATTTTCTAATGTTAATACAGTATCGCTTTTATATTTATTATAGATTGCCAAAGAATCACGCATATTAAATCCTAGTTCTGTTAAATAAACTATTGTTTCATGGCTTTCTTCATATTTTGTTAATGTATTATAAATTACATCTATTTTTTTATTGTTTATTTTAGGTACTCTTTTTAAATTTTCTTTATCTTCCAAAATTAAATTAAGGGTATTTTCTCCTAATGTTTTGACTATAGATTCTGCTAATTTAACGCCTACTCCTTTAAATAAATTACTACTTAAAAATTCAATTATTCCATCTTTATCATTTGGTAATACTTTTTCGTATTCATTTACAACATATTGAATTCCATATTTAGGGTGGTCTATTAATTCACCGTATAGTATATATGTATCTTTTTCATTTAATTCAGCAAAGTAACCTGTAAATGTTAATGTGTCATTTACAAAATCAGTTATGTCTTGATCATTTGTTTCTGTAATTTTCATTATTCCTATTTTATAGCCATTAGAAGATTCAAATACACTTCTAATGTAGTTTCCTTTTATATAATTTTTCATTATATCACCTATTCAATTATACCATAGTTTATAAAAAATAAAATAATATTTCAAAAATAATACGAATATTTTTTCGTATTATTTTTCTATCCATTCTATTAATTGTTCTTTAGGTAAAAATCCTATATTTTTTTCGATTTCTTTTCCGTTTTTAAATTTTATTAATGTTGGAACTGACATAACACCAAATTCTTTAGCAATCTCACTACATTCATCAACATCAACTTTTACTATTTTATAATTACCTTTTATTTCTTCTAGTACTGTTCCTAACATTCTACATGGTCCACACCATGTTGCAAAAAAATCTACTATTACTAATTCATCATTAATTAATTCTTTAAAGTTATCATTATTACAATGTATTAATGCCATAATTATCCCTCCTTATATTTTTTAATTATTTCATCTACATTTTTAATTTTTAATTTATCTTTTTTTACTAATGTTTCAACTGAATTTACATCGATTATATCATATTTTAGAAATAAATCTAATGTTTCTCTATTAAATTCATTTGGGTTTTCTTCTTTTTCATATTTATTTTTTAAATCCGAAAATTCATCTATAACTTTTATACTTTTATCGACCATTTGAGATAATATTGGTGTATTATTTAGTATTTTATCCTTATATTTTGAATTTATACTGAAATCAAATATTGGCAAATTCAATATGTATAAAATAATAAAGACAAAGATAAAGTTTTCTAACATTCCTACTATTGCTCCTCCAATTTTTGATGGAATACTAAGTACTACTGTCACTTTTAATAGAAATTCAAATATTTTTGTAAATTTTAATAGTAATTTTAAAATTATTGCTAAAACAGAAAGAACCAATATAAACGCTATTAATTCATATACAAATATATTTAATACTGGTAAACCTTTTAATAAACCTCCAAAATCAAAGAAAGGTAAATTTTCGTACATAAATCTTGAAACTGGATTTTTTAGGATAAAAGCTAATACCATCACTAATATTATTCCAATTGTACTCACTAATTGAGTTGTTAATCCCCTTTTAAATCCTACAACTGCCCCCATTAAAATTGCTAAAATTATAATTACATCTACTATAGACATTTTATCATTCCCTTCTATTTAATTATATTATAATTTCAAAAAAAAATAAAGTATTATAACTTTATTGTTCTATATTCTTTTTCAAATTTTAAAAGTTTAATTTCACGATTATTTTTAATATTATTATCACTATTTACTTCTTTAAGACCATTTTTAATAAAGTCATCGAATGTTAATGATAATAGTATATCTTTGTTTAAATTATAGAATAATCCATCAACATTATATTGAATTGCTGAGAATAAATCGTTGGTCGTCCATAAATCAATTATTGTCCCATTATATTCAAATTTATAACCTCCAAAACTATTATAATTATATTTTATATTAAATTTTTTTAATACATCAAATATCCAGTTTTCTTGTTCTTTTCCAAGAACAACAAAATCTAAATCTTTTGGCTTTTCAGCAAGAATTAAATCTCTAATTCCACCACCTAATAAGTAAATTTCTGAAAGTTTGGAAATAGTATAAGCAGGATAAAAATGGTTCATTATGTAATTTTTTATTCTCATTTGTAAATTTAAATCATAACTAAATTCATCTATTTGTTCATTATATTTTATATTCATTCAAATCAAATCCTTTAATGTATTATAGCATAAATTAAGAAAAAAATTGATATTTCTATCAATTTTATTTATTTCTTAACTTTGCACCTGTTTTTTCAACTTCTTCAATTATTTTATTAAATGAATTCATAACTTCTTCTTCAGATAAAGTATGTGTAGGATCACTAAATATTAATTTAAAAGCTAAAGATTTTGAATTTTCATCAATAATATATAAATCAAATAATTCACAACTATTTAATATTTTTCCTCCAGCTTTTTTAATGATTTTTTCTAATTCTTCACAAGTAACATCATTATCAACCATAAATGCTAAATCTTTAGTAGAAGCTGGAAATTTACTTATTTCTTTATAAGTCATTCTACTGCTTCTATTAGCTAAAACCTTATCTAAATCTAATTCTAAAGCATAGACATCACCTTTAACTACATTTGGATGTAATTTACCAATAACACCTACTACTTTTCCTTGAAGTTCAATAGTTGCACTTTGTCCTGGATGAAATTCTTTTGGTAAATTAGAAACAACTAAACGATATCTATTATTATATCCAAGATAATCCATTAACTCTTCTAGTACACCTTTAATTACATAAAAATCCACTTTTGTATTTTTTATGTCTAAATAGTAATCTCCTGTCATAAGAATAGCTAATTTATTATTTTCTTTGTAGATTCCTTCTTCTTTATAGAAACCTTTTCCCATTTCAAATATACTAATATTTTCTAAATTACGATCTTTATTATATTTATAAATTTCTTTTAATGAATAAAGTAAACTATATCTTAATGTACTTCTATCTTCACTCATTGGATCAGCTAAAGTAATTGGTTCAAAATCTTCAGTAGTAAATTCAAAAACATTATTATATGGAATTAAAGAGTAACTTAAAGTTTCATTTAATCCTAAATCAACTAATTTATTTTTAATTTTTCTTCTTGTTTTATTATAAGTTCCAGTAATAACATTTAAAACTGGTAGTTTTCCTTTAATATTGTCCATTCCATAAATTCTTCCGGCTTCTTCAATTAGATCTTCTTTAATATTAATATCTAATCTTCTAGATGGAACTGTTACCGTTAAAATATCATTTCCTTCTACTTTAAATCCTAAAGATTCATATATATCTTTTACAGTATTAAAATCAAGTTCAATTCCTAATACTTTATTAATTTTATCAATACTAATTTCTATTATTTTATCATTAGCATCAGTTTCGTCATATTTAACCATACCGCCTACTATAGTAGCATCAGCATATTTTTCTAATAAGTAGCAACTTCTTTCGATAGCCATATATGTTCTTTTAGGATCTAAACCTTTTTCAAATCTATTTGAAGCTTCACTTCTTAATATTTTTTTAGATGTTTTTCTTACCTTTATACTATCAAAAATAGCTGATTCTATAATAATATTTTTTGTATCTTCTTCTACTTCGGTAGATAACCCACCCATTACACCAGCAAGGCCTACTGCACCATTATTATTAGCAATTACAATATCATCATTTGATAAAGTCCTTTTAATATTATCTAGAGTGGTTAATTCCTCATTATCATTAGCATCTCTAACTATTAATGTATCGCCTAATCTATCAGCATCATAGTAATGTAATGGTTGACCAGTTTCAAGCATTACATAGTTTGAAATATCAACAACGTTATTTATTGGTCTAATTCCAGAAGCAATAAGTCTATTTTTAATGAATTCTGGACTTTCTTTTATTGTAACATTAACAGCTTTTTTGGCTAAAAACAAAGGACAAGATTTAGTTTCTACTTTAACTTTAAACTCATTATTAATATCATTATCATTACTATTATAATTTAATTCAATATTTTTTACTTTCTTTTTATAAATTGCCCCTAGTTCATAAGCCATACCAATTATACTTAATAAATCGCCTCTATTAGATGTTAATTCAAAATCAATTACTTCATCATCTAAGCCTAATATTTTGATTGGATCACTTCCTACAATACTATCAAGTGGTAATTCACAAATACCATTTACATCTTTTTCAGATAAAAATTTATGTTCTAAACCTAATTCTGCTACTGAACATAACATACCATTTGATACTTGTCCACGAATCATTCCTTTTTTTATTTCACCGCCTGGTAATTTAGCGCCAGCCAAGGCAACAATTACTTTTATTCCTTTACGGCAGTTTGGAGCTCCACAAACAATATCCAATATTTCTTTACCAATATCAACTTTACAAACATGTAGATGATCACTATCAGGGTGATCAGAACATTCTATTACCTCACCAACTACTAAATTAGTACAATTAATTAATGGACAAGCTGTATCATATTCATTTCCTACATTTGTCATAGCTTCTGCTATATCTTTTATAGATAAAGATTCGTCTAAATCAATATAATCACTTACAAATTTTCTACTTAATTTCATTAGTCTTCATCCTTTCTATTAAATTCTTCTAAAAATCTTAAATCATTTCCGTAGATTGTTCTAATATCTGGAATACCATATTTAAACATAGCAAATCTATCTATTCCAGTACCAAACGCAAATCCTTGATATTTTTTAGAATCATATCCACTCATTTCTAAAACATTTGGATGTACCATTCCTGCCCCTAATACTTCAATCCAACCAGTTCCTTTACATAAGTTACATCCTTTACCTCCACATTTAAAACAAGTAACATCAACTTCAACTGATGGTTCTGTAAATGGAAAGTAACTTGGTCTAAATCTAACACTAGTTTTTTCACCTAGTATTTTTTTACAAAATAATTCTAACGTTCCTTTTAAATCAGCCATTGAGATATTTTCATCAATTACTAATCCTTCTATTTGCATAAATTGATGAGAATGAGTGGCGTCTTCATCTCTTCTATATACTTTTCCTGGACATACTATTCTAATTGGTCCTTTTTCTTTATTTTCTTCCATTGCCCTTACTTGAGCAGTTGAAGTTTGACTTCTAAGTAACCATGCATCATATTCATCTTTTAGATAGAATGTATCTTGAGCATCTCTAGCTGGATGTCCTATTGGTAAATTTAATTTTTGAAAACAGTTTTCATCACTTTCTATTTCTGGACCTTCATATACTGTATAGCCCATTGAAACAAATAAGTCTTCAAAATCTTCTGTTACTCTAGTCATCGGATGTTTACTGCCTTTTTTTATTTTTTTACTTGGTAAAGTTATATCTATTTTTTCACTTTCTAGTTTTTTATTTAATTCTATATTATGAAGTTCTTGTTTTTTTAAAGATAATGCATTATTTATTTCTTCTTTAAAT
>OGPT01003882.1_pt1 | contig 10283 bp, 8 predicted proteins | sample 1552951 | NCBI WGS metagenome assembly OGPT01 (sample SAMEA2580224, study PRJEB22360) | human gut metagenome | biome: human gut; feature: human-associated habitat; material: faeces | place: Denmark | collected 2008/2010
AAATTTAAAAATGGTAGTTTAGTTGGTAAAATAGATTCTACTAAAAGAGAATATTCTTATAAAAGATATAAAAATTTTAAAATAGAAAAAGTAGTTTTAGAAGATGAAAATAGTACAGTAAATATAATAGAAGAAGGAAAAACAATTTATTTACTAGTAACTTCAGCTAGTGGAGAATACGATATTTATACATTGAGAGTACAAGAATTTTCTATTATGAATATTATAGTTTATTTACTTATTTTTCTATTAGGAATGGTATTTGGTATTAGTATTACATTAGTTATGAAAAAAGTAGTAAAAAAGAAAAAGGATAATAGTGAAAATAACTCTGAAATGAAACCTAAAACAAAAAAGAAGAAATCAAGAACGAAAAAAGAAATCAAACAAACTAAAGTAGATGCCTAATTGGTGTTTACTTTTAATTTTGGTAAAATTTGAGTGATATTACTTGCGTTTTACTTAGGTTTATATTATAATGTTATTGATAACTATTATCAATAGGAGTGAACATGGAATCAAGAAAAACTAGACAAAAATATGTTATTTTGAAAACAATTAAAGAAAATAGAAATCATCCTACAATATCTGAAATCTATGAAGATGTAAAGAAAATTGATCCAACAATAGGGCAAGCTACCGTATATAGAAATGTAAAACAGTTTGTTAAAGAAAATGAAATAGTACAGCTTCCGATGCAAGAAGGAGTAAATCACTATGATTATTATAAAGACCATTTTCATTTCGAATGTTTAAATTGTGGTAAGATTATAGATATTTTTGATGATGAATTATTAAAAAAACTAGTAAATAGATTTCAAAATAGAGAAGAAGAAATTAACATTTATAATTTAATGTTAGAGGGCTATTGTAGTAGTTGTAAAAAGGAAAAAGAGAAAGAAGGTAAATAAAATGGATTTTGAAAAATTAAAAGGAAGTAAAACAGAACAGAATTTAATGACTGCTTTTAGTGGAGAAAGTCAAGCTAGAAATAAGTATACTTACTATGCTTCTAAAGCTAAAAAAGATGGTTATGAGCAAATTGCCGCTATTTTTGAAGAAACGGCTAATAATGAAAAAGAACATGCAAAGTTATGGTTTAAATATTTGCATAATGGAGAAGTACCAACAACTCTTACTAACTTAAAAGATGCAGCAGCTGGTGAAAATTATGAGTGGACAGATATGTATCAAAAGTTTAGTGAAGAAGCAAAAGAAGAAGGATTTACAGAACTTGCCTATTTATTTGATGCAGTAGGTAAAATTGAAAAAGAACATGAAAAGAGATATTTAACACTACTTAAAAATATAGAAGATGAAACAATATTTGAAAAGAAAGAAGATAAAATTTGGATTTGTCGTAACTGTGGTCATGTTTATATTGGCACAAAAGCATTAGATGTATGTCCTGTATGTAAACACCCTAAAAGCTTTATGGAAGTAAAAGCTGATAATTATGAATAAAATTAGTCTTATGGCTAATTTTTTCTTTTGGTAATTGTTTCCAGTAAAGTTTAAGAAAAAGTGTTTAAAATAAGCATTTTACATATAATATATTAGCAAAAGTTGTATCTTGAAATTAGGCAAATTTGCATATTTTAGGAAAATATGCTATACTGATAAAGCCCGAGAAAGAGGAATTATGAAAAAATTTTATAATTATACTTTCCAGTTGGTATGTATCTATATTTTAGTGTTATCATTTTTTTCTATTTCTAATTTTGAAATAAAAATTGATCACTATGATAGAAAAGTATATAATGTAAATCAAGAAAAGATATTAGGTAGTGTTGTGTTAGCAAAATCTCATCAAGAAGTAAAAAATAAAGAAGAAGAAACACTACCCGAAGAAAGTATAAAAGAAGTAGAAGAATCTTCTACAGATAACCAAACGGAAAAAGAAGAAGTAAAGATAGAAGAACCGGTAACAGAAAAGAAAGAAAGCATACAAGAAACTATCAACATTGTAGACACATCTAATTTTACTGTTTTAAGTCAAGAAACAGTAAATATTAGTCATTACGGGCACGACTGTTATGGATGTAGTTCTGGACATACCGCTAGTGGATATTATATTGGTGATGGTAGAATTTATTATCAAGATGCTACTTTTGGTAGCGTAAGGGTAGTAGCTGCTGATAGCAAATATCCATTAGGTAGTATTGTGCGTCTTTCTTATCAAGGTTCTACAATTACTGCTATTGTTTTAGACCGTGGTGGTGGAATAGGTGACGGCAAGAAATTTCAAATCGACTTATTAGAATCAAGTGAAGCACAAGCTAATAGTCGTAGTATTGTTTCTGGTAGTCAGTTAGAGGTACTAAGATTAGGTTACTAACTTAGTACCTTTTATTTTTTTTAAAAGTGCTAGCTTTCTAGCTAAATCATGATATAATAGTAATAACAGTAAATACTTTGAAATAGGTGATAAAATGAGAAATAATAGAAAAAAATTATTTAAACATCAAGTATTAGTAACAGCTATCTTTGTTTTTAGTGTAGTTGTTAGTATGATAGGTGGAAGTTATGCTATCTTTTCTTCTACTAGTAAAGCTGATGAATATAATGTGTTAAAGGTAGGACAACTTGAAATTAGTTATGTAGATACTGGAGATGGTTACAGTGATGTATTATCTTTAAATGGTGCTTACCCAATTAGTGATGATGTTGGTTCTACTAGTACGCCATATCGTTTTAGTATTACGAATACAGGTAGTATCACAGCTGATTTTAAAATTAAAATTCTTTATGATGATTCTATTATTAATGAAGATGGATGCAAAAATAATCTGTTACAACAGAAATATGTAAAATATAAATTTGATAATGAAAGTCCTATATTATTAAGTAGTAAACAAGATCAAGATTACTTAATTTATGAAGCCAATAATTTATTACCAGGCAGTAGTGAAATTCACGAAATTAGACTATGGATTGATTCTAGTGCACCAAATGATATTTTAGGAAAACATTTCCATGGTAAAGTAGTAATAGAAACTACACAAAGTGGTATTGATGAAAGTTTGAAGGTAGAATATAAAAAAGGAGATAGTGTTACTTTAAAAGATGGAAGTAAATGGCATGTAATAAAAGATAGTAGTTCTAGTAGTGCAAGTGTTACTTTATTATCTGATTATAATTTAAATAGTGATGCTACTTATAATACAAGTTGTGGAAAAGATATTAATAATACCACAAACTGTGCTCCTCAAGTATTTGACTTAGAAAATAATAGACCACAGTCTAGTAATTCTTATTGTTTATTAGCAGAAAATGGGTGCAATATCTATGAACAAAATGGTAGTGGCGTTTTAAAAGATTCAACTGTAAAAACATGGTTAGATACTGTTTATTTACCACTATTAAAACAATCTTTAACAAATGCAAATGGTAACCTAGAAAGTTTAAGTGTTTCACTTCCTACTATGGAAGAGTTAGCTTTAGCAGATAACCAAACTTTTGAACAAAATCAAATTACTTTTAATGCTAGCTTTCTTACTACTACTAATTATTGGACAAAAACAGCTTCTACAATAAATTCTGCTTATGTATGGAATATAGTGGGAGAATATAATAATAGTTATGTTCAAAACGCAAGTGAAAATACGAAAACAGGAGTTAGACCAGTTGTAGTTGTATCAAAAGAAAACATTAATAGATAATAGTAAAAAAGTGGTCTGGTGGCTACTTTTTTATGTGCTAAAAAGCTTGATTTTTTATTACTTATATGTTATAATACAGTCCATATTGAAAGAGGGGGATTTTAATGGTTTCAGAAATGCTAGATAGACTTAATAAGTATTTAAAAGAACACGAAGAAAAAAATTATCAAAAACACCTACAAGAATTAGAAGAAGAATATGGTGATCCTGAGGAAGTTCCAGAATCAACTTATGAAGAAGTTGAAAATACAAATGAAATAGATATGAATATTAAAGAACCTAATGAAGAAGAAATAAACATGAATATTCAAGAACCTATTGAAGAAGAATTTGATATGAATGTTATACCTAAGAAGAAAAAAGGTATTCGTAGCTTTTTCCAAAATTTAAAGGAAACTAAAAAAGAAACAACTCCAGTTAATGAAGAAATAAACATGAATGTTCAAGAACCTACTGAAGAAGAAATTGATATGAACGTTATGCCAAAAAAGAAAAAAGGTATTCGTGGCTTTTTCCAAAATTTAAAAGCAAAAGTTATGAAAAAATTTAATTCTGAATTAAAAGAATCAACTACTAAAATGGATATTGCGAATGCAACATTATTTACTATAATCCAAGGTATTATATTAACAGGTACAATTGTGGTAGGAGTTATGAATCCTGCTGTTGGCTTTTTAGCTGGTATTTTAGCTACTGGATGTTCTTTAGCAGTTATAGCTGATATTAAAGATGTTATGATGAAAGTAAAAGAATACAAAACTAGTCAACCTGTCCAAGAAGAAAATTACGAAGAAATAGATGAAGAATTAGAACAAGATATTAGTACAGAAAAAGCTAACACAGAAGAACCAATTATCTCTTATTCTTTTACTAAAAATGGCCCAGAAATTGCTGAAGTTGACTTATCTAATATTCATACAGAGCCAGGCTTACATATAAATCAAGAATTATTTGGATTTAAAAATGAACCTGCTGATATTAAACATTTCGTTGTAAATAGAGAAGATGAAGAAGTAAGTAACTATGTAGCTAATGAAATTGAAAATGTAACAGGTATGGAACCTATATACAATGATTACACTGTAGAAGATAATGAAAAAAGAGTTTATGTACTAACAAGATAAGCAATAAAATATAGTAAAGTTTAGTAAACAAGCTAAACTTTTTTTTATGTCTTTGGTAAAATGTTATTGGAGGCTATAAAAATGAATCAAGATATAATTTTAGAAATAAGTAATAATTTAAATATAAAACCAAAGCAGGTAGAAACTGTTTTAAATTTATTAAGTGAAGGTAACACAATACCTTTTATTGCTCGTTATAGAAAAGAAGCAACAGGTGCACTCGATGAAGAAGTAATTCGTAGTATTAACGAAGTATATGAATATCAAGTAAATCTATTAAAGCGTAAGGAAGATGTAATTCGTTTAATTGATGAGAAAGGTTTACTAACAGATGAATTAAAGACCAGTATTTTAAAATGTCAAAAGTTAGTAGAAGTAGAAGATTTATACCGTCCATATAAGGAAAAGAAAAAAACGAAAGCAACCGAAGCAATTAAAAATGGCTTAGAACCACTTGCTAAAATGATGATGTCTTTTCCAACTACTGGTAACTTAGAAGAAATGGCAAAAAAATTTATCACTGAAAATGTTGAAACAGTAGAAAAAGCAGTTGAAGGAGCTAAATTCATTATTGCTGAATGGATTAGTGATAACGCAAGTTATCGTAAATGGATTAGAAGTTTTGTATTTAGAAATGGTATATTATCTACCAAAGTAAAAAAAGATAATAAAGATGAAAAGAAAGTATACGAAATGTATTATGACTACAAAGAAGAAGTAAGAAATATTAAACCACATAGAATTCTTGCTATTAATAGGGCAGAAGATGAAAAAGTAATCACAGTGTCTATTGATGTAAATCAAGAAGAAATTACTGCTTATTTAGAGTCAAAACTAATCAAAAGTAAAAATAGTTTTGTAGTAAATGAAGTAATTGATGCCATTAAAGATAGTTTAAAAAGACTAATTTATCCATCTATAGAAAGAGAAATTCGTAGTGAATTAACAGATAAAGCTAATGTTGTAGCAATTGAAAACTTTGGTAAAAATGTAGAAAGCTTACTACTCCAACCACCAATGAAAGAAAAAGTAGTATTAGCATTTGATCCTGGTTATACAAATGGTTGTAAGTTAGCAGTTATTGATAAAACAGGAAAATATTTATTTTCTACTGTTATAAAACCATTTGCATCAAGTAATGCTTCTTTGGAGCAAAGTAAAATAATATTAAAGAATTTATTAAACCAATATAATGTCGATATTGTAGCAATTGGTAATGGTACTGCTTCTCGTGAAAGTGAAGCCCTAGTAGCTGAAATTATTAAAACACTTGATAGAAAAGTAGAATATATTATCGTAAGCGAAGCAGGAGCATCTATTTATAGTACCGAAAAAGTAGCTCAAGAAGAATTTCCTAACTTATCACCTAATGAAAGAAGTGCCGTTTCTATTGGTAGAAGACTACAAGATCCTCTTGCTGAACTTGTAAAAATCCCACCAGAAGGAATCGGTGTAGGATTATACCAACATGATGTACCACAAAAAGATTTAAAAGAAAGCTTAGATTTTGTTGTTACAAAAGCAGTTAATAATGTCGGAGTAAATGTAAACACTGCATCTTCATCTTTATTAAAATATGTATCAGGTATTACGAAAACTTATATTGATAAAATTATTAAATACCGCGATAGTAAAGGAAGAATTAATTCAAGAGAAGAATTAAAGAAGCAAAAAATATTGAGTGATAAAGTATATGAACAAGCAATTGGCTTTTTAAGAATAACAGATGGTGATAATATTTTAGATGTTACAGATATTCACCCAGAAAGTTACGATGTTACTTTAAAACTACTTGAAAAAATAGGCTGTACTACTGGTGATATTGGTAGTGAAAAATTAGTAAATGCTTTAAAAAATATAAATATCGAAGAAAAAGCTAAAGAATTAAATACTGATTTTTATACTTTAGATGATATCGTAAAATCACTTTTAAAACCTAATCGTGATCCAAGAGATGAAATGCCAAAACCTATTTTAAAAAGTGATGTATTACATGTAGAAGACTTACATATTGGCGATAAACTACAAGGTACAGTTAGAAATGTCGTTGATTTTGGTTTATTTATCGATATTGGATTACATAATGATGGACTAGCACATATTTCTAAATTATCAAAAGAATACATTAAACACCCATCTGAATTATTTAGTGTTGGTGATATTGTTGATTGCTATGTAATAGATATTAAGAAAGATCAAGAAAAAGTTTCTCTTAGTTTAATAGAAGAATAGTAATTACTAAAAATGATTTCCTAAATCAATAATCATAATATAGACATTTTTATATATGTAAACCGGTGTATTTAGTAATGTCAATCGAACAAGCAAAAATAATAAAAAATTAAAAAATAGAAATCCTTATAAAATAAGAAAATTAAAAAAACAGAAAAAAATTCTGTTTTTTAGGTAACTGAAAAATAACTAAAAAATCCTTATAAAATAAGGAAAATAATCAAAAATACTAATTTTTTAAAAATTAGAAAAAATTAACTTTTGTAAAAAGTGATAATGTCAAATTTTCACTTTTTTTCTATTTTTTATTGACTGATAATATAAGTAATAATAAAATTGAATTATAAAGTATAGGAAGTGAGGAGTACATTATGATGGATACTTTAGAAAAAGTTTCAAACCTTACTGTTATCAAGCGTAACGGTAAAAAAGTAGATTTTGATGGAGCTAAAATTGCTTTAGCCATTAAGAAAGGATTTGATCATGTAACTGTAACAAACGGTGATGACGAAGAAAAAAAATATACAGAAAAAGATATTCAAATTGTATATAAAGAAGTTATCTCTAGAATGGAACATGATTTTAAAGATCAAGAAAAAATTAAAATTGAACAAATTCAAGATTTAATTGAAGAGGCCTTAAAGAAAAAAGGATATGATGATGTTTATGAACATTTTTCAGAATATCGTGAAAGAAGAAATCAATCTAGATTATTATTTTCAGAAGAAAAGAAACTTCATAAATTCTTAAAGACTATTGAAGGTCTTGGTTTAAAATCTGCTAATGAAGATAACAACAAAAGAGAAAATGCCAATGTTGATGGTGATACTGCTATGGGAACTATGCTTCAATATGGTTCTACAGTATCAAAAGAATTTGCCAAAAGTTATTTAATGAAACCAAGATTCAGTGAAGCACATGATAGTGGAGCCATTCATATTCATGATATGGATTTCTTACCAATGGGTACTACTACTTGTATGCAAATTGAACTTGATAGATTATTTAAAAATGGTTTTTCAACTGGACATGGTCATTTAAGAGAACCTCAAGATATTATTAGTTATTCAGCACTAGCTGCGATAGCTGTTCAATCTAATCAAAATGATCAACATGGAGGACAAAGTATTCCAGCATTTGATTTTTACTTAGCTCCAGGTGTTTTAAAAACATTTAAGAAACAATATAAACAACAAATCTATGATTTATTAGATTATGAAGATATGCTAAGTTTTATAAATATGGATAAACTAGCAAAAGAAATTGATAAACTTAATAGTATTGAACTTGATGCTACAATTTTTGATAGTTATTGTAAAGAAAGTGAAATCTTAAAACAAGGATTCCACAAAGCATATGAAAAAGCATTAGCTAAAACAAATCGTGCAACATTTCAAGCTATGGAAGCATTTGTTCATAATTTAAATACAATGCATTCTAGAGCAGGAGCTCAAGTACCATTTTCATCTATTAACTTTGGAACTGATACATCAGCAGAAGGTAGAATGGTAATTGAAAACTTTTTACTAGCAACAGAAGAAGGATTAGGAAAAGGAGAAACACCAATCTTTCCAGTATCTATCTTTAAAGTAAAAGAAGGAGTTAACTATAATCCTAGTGATAAAAACTACGATTTATTTAAACTAGCTTGTCGTGTATCTGCTAAGAGATTATTCCCTAACTTCTCATTCTTAGATGCACCATTTAACTTAGAATATTATAAAGAAGGAGATTATCGTACAGAAGTAGGTTATATGGGTTGCCGTACTAGAGTTATGGCTGATGTAACTGATTTAGATAATCAAACTACAGGTGGTCGTGGTAATTTATCATTTACTTCTATTAACTTACCTAGAATTGGTATTAAACATGGTATTTGCTTAAAAGAAAGAGAAAAAGCAGATATGGAAGGATTCTATCAAGAACTTGGTGAAATGATGGATTTAGTAAAAGATCAATTACTAGAAAGATTTGAATTACAGTGTAGCAAGCACCCTTATAACTTCCCATTCTTAATTGAACAAGGATTATGGGCTGGTGGAGAAAAACTAGGACCAAATGATAGATTAAGAAAATTATTAAAACATGGTACTCTAACTATTGGATTTATTGGTCTTGCTGAAACATTAAAAGCTTTAATAGGAAAACATCATGGTGAAAGTGAAGAAGCTCAAAAATTGGGACTTGAAATTATTAAATTTATGAGAAACCGTTGTGATGAATACTGTAAGGAATACAACTTAAACTTTACTTTAATTGCAACTCCTGCTGAAGGATTAAGTGGTAGATTTGTAAATATTGATAAAGCTATTTATGGTAAAATTAAAGGTGTAACTGATAGAGATTATTATACAAATAGTTTTCATGTACCAGTTTATTATAATACTAGTATTAAGAATAAATTATATACAGAAGCACCATACCATAATCTAACGAATGGTGGACATATTTCTTATATCGAATTAGATGGTGATACTGTAAATAATGTAGAAGCATTTGAGAGCGTTATTCGTATGATGAAGGAAGCTGGAATTGGTTATGGAGCTATTAACCACCCAGTAGATAGAGATCCAGTATGTGGTTATGTTGGAATTATTAATGATGTTTGTCCAGGTTGTGGAAGACATGAATTTGAAGGTGTTCCAATGGAACATTTAAATGAAATTGGTTGCAACTGTGGTAGATAATAAATAGATAAATAAATAATAAAGGAGTGAATGAAAATGGAAAAAATCGTTGGAGAAGGAGTAAAATTTGAAAGAATCAGAAGAGTAACTGGCTATTTATCAGGAGATGTATCTCGTTTCAATAATGGGAAAAGAGCAGAAGAACATGATCGTGTAAAACATACTGGTATTAAAGAAGTTATAACAGATACGAAGTGCAAAGCGTAATGAAAATAAGACTAGCAGCATACTTGCAACCAGATTCTATCGTAGATGGAGAAGGTATTAGAACAGTTATCTGGACACAAGGTTGCCCTCATAACTGCCTAGGTTGCCATAATCCAGAAACTCATGATTTAAAGGGTGGAGCATTAGTAGACTTAGAAGAAGTTTATGAGATTATTGACTCTCTAGAAGGACAAACAGGAATTACTTTTTCTGGAGGAGATCCTTTTATGCAACCGAAAGAATGTAGTGAAATAGCTAAGTATGCTAGAAAAAAAGGCTATAATATCTGGGCTTATACTGGTTATACTTTTGAACAACTTTTAACACTAGCTAAAACAAGAAAAGAAATTATGGACTTTCTAAAAGAAATT
>OGPT01003885.1_pt1 | contig 10281 bp, 9 predicted proteins | sample 1552951 | NCBI WGS metagenome assembly OGPT01 (sample SAMEA2580224, study PRJEB22360) | human gut metagenome | biome: human gut; feature: human-associated habitat; material: faeces | place: Denmark | collected 2008/2010
GGACTCCGTCCCTCGACCCTGCGAGCCTTTGAAAAGGCTCGAGCGAAACTTTTAATTGTCTTAGAAAAATTTGTTAACTAATTGATTTTAAACTAAATATTAAAGGCGTGAAGATAATCTCCACGCCTTTTTATAGCTTTTAGTTATTTTCGCTTTCTTTTGGTACGAACATTGGTTGTTGCCTATCGTTCTTGACTTCTTCTAATGCTTCTTTTGCAAGTCTGTAAAATTCAAGCTGTGAATTAAGCGGTTGTTTTCCTCGCTTATCAATCATAACATATGTCATATCACTTTTTTGAACTCTTGCATTTATAATATCGTTCATCATAATATCGAGCATACCGAAAACACGCTTTTTCAAATCCTCATCTTCAACTGGGAAAACAAGCTCAACTCTCTTATCAAGGTTTCTCTGCATCCAGTCTGCTGAACCAATATATACAACTGGTTCTCCGCCATTCTCAAACTTAAAAATTCTACTATGCTCCAAAAGCTGACCGACTATACTTATTACAGTAATATTCTCGCTGACACCCTCTATTCCAGGGATAAGACAGCAAATTCCACGAACGATAAGTGTAATCTTGACTCCCGCTCTCGAGGCATCATAAAGAAGTGAAATCAAATCTGGATCAACCATTGAATTAACCTTGATTATAATGCCTGATGGAAGGTCATTCTTGGCATTTGCTATTTCTCTCTGAACCATAGATTCAAAGAATGTGCGAAGTCCGAGTGGTGCGACATTCATTTTGAGATATTCAGGCGGTGCAGAATAACCTGTAATAACATTAAATAATGATGATGCGTCACGACCGAAAGATTCACGACAAGTGAACATACCAATATCTGTATAGAATCTTGCGGTAATATCATTATAGTTACCTGTTCCAAGGTGAAGATAACGGCGAATACCGTCTTCCTCTCGGCGCACAACAAGCAAAATTTTGCAATGGGTTTTAAGTCCCTGCAAGCCGTAAATTACATGGCAACCAGCTTTTTCAAGCTTTTTCGCCCATACGATATTATTTTCTTCATCGAATCTTGCTTTAAGCTCAACAAGTACAGTAACCTGTTTGCCATTTTCTGCGGCACGAATCAATGCGGCAACAATCGGAGAATTTCCGCTGACACGATAAAGTGTTTGCTTGATAGCAAGAACATCTTCGTCCTCTGCGGCAGCCTGAACAAAACGAATAACCGAATCAAAGCTTTCAAATGGGTGGTGTACAAGTCTATCCTTTTCACGAATAGCCTCAAAAACATCATCATATCCATAGAAATCTGCTGGTGGTGTCACCGGTTTAATTGGCTCAAATCTTAAATCGTCACAACCCTTGATAGAACCAAACTTTGATAAGAATGTTAAATCGAGCGGTCCTGGAATTTCATAAATTTCGCTCTCATTTACTTTGAGCATATCTACAAGAAATTCTCTTAATGCTTGGTCACACTTTTGGGCAATCTCAACTCGGACTGGTTCGCCTCTCTGACGCTTTTTGATAGATTTCTCAATAGCAACCATCAAATCCTCTGCTTCTTCGTCAATATCAAGGTCTGAATCTCTTGTAAGTCTGAAATCTGCGTAAGCTTCAATAGTATAAAGCTGGAAAAGCTTATTGAGGTTATTCTTAATAATATCCTCAAGCATAACAAAGTATCTGCCGTTCTCGCTCGAAACCTCAAAAAATCTTGGAATAATTGACGGAACTTGAACTACTGCGAAAGCATCTCCGCTATCCTTTGCAAGTCTTACTGCGATATTAAGTGTCTTATTTGCAAGGAATGGAAATGGACGACTTGTATCAACTGCAAGTGGAGTTAATACTGGAAAAAGCACATTATCAAAATAGCTATCGCACTTTTCTTTGAGTTTATCGTCCATATCCTCATATTTTAAAAAGAAAAGCTTGTGCTTTTTAAGTGCAGGAATTATTGAACGGGATAGGCATGAATATTGCTTATCCATAAATATATGTGTCTTTTCTATAAGCTTCTCCAGCTGTTCGGCAGGCGTAAGACCAGAGGGGTCTTTCTTCTTATAACCTGAATGTACCTGGTCCATAAGTCCTGCAACTCTTACCATAAAAAACTCATCAAGATTAGAGGCAGTGATTGCAAGAAACTTAACTCTCTCCAAAATTGGATTTTCTTTTTCGTGTGCTTCCTCAAGAACTCGATAATTGAAATCCATCCAGCTTAGTTCACGATTATTGAATGGATAGCTATTTTCTTTATCTTTTTCCTTTAGCTTTTTAATCTTATCTGACACAGCATTCTCCCCCTTTATTTAAAAAACGGTGTTTTTACTACAAGTCTTAGTTTTATTCCAAAAACATCTTCAAACAGTGTTGTACACTCGCTAAATGCCCACTTTTCAAGATGAACATTTTTATCTGTTTCAGCATAAACTATAAGCTCGTTTTCTTTAAGCTTTAGGCTTATATTATCGAATTTGCAGTTTTGTGATTTATCTAAGGCGTTTGCTACGCAAAGTATCGTGCAAAGCTTTGTTACAACAAGACTATTTTTATGAGAAAGATTTTCGAAAGGCTCTGTTATATCTATCATGTGCATTTCATCAGTACTTGCTGTTGTGGCAATAAGAAGTGATTCTTCTGCAGTAAGTCCATAAAATTCTGTATTTTTCAGAATATCATATGTACCAAGAAGTTTGTGATGTGTATTTATGAATGAACCACTTTCATGCAATATGCAGGCAAGCTCTAAGATAAGTCTGCGTCTTGCATTAAGACCATGAAGCTTCTTGAGTTTATCAAATATAGCAAGAGCATATTTGCATACAGCTTCATAATGTTTGCTATCCCAGCCATAATGCTTTGCTAAAGCTCTTGCACAAGAGGCCGCATTCTTTGCAACATGCTCTTCATAGCTATTCTTTTCAGATTTAAGCAAAAGCTGTACCATAAGTGCATCAGATATATGAGTATCTACTGCGACAATTTCATTTGCCTTTGTCAGCTTTAAAAGATGTATGTAAAGTGCAGAGGCTGTGTAGAGAAGCTCTGCATCTGCAGCTGTTATATTAAATTTTTTGCACATATCATTAAGTGGCATTTTTCTTAACTGATTATAAAAATTCTCTATTGCTTCAAGCTTTATCCGATAATTTCCATTAGTAGATTCTACACCACATTGTTTTGCAATAGTTCTAACCATTGAGCCAGACAAAACTATATTGTTTATGCCCTTATTGACATTTTCATATACAACCTTATCAAGAACAGAATCTATATATTCGTCAAGAGCGGTATAGTATTCATCAAGAGTTCCATCGTCCATATCAAGAATTTCCATAAGCTTCATTGAACCTATGGAAAAATTTCTTGTATATTCCATAATACCCTTTTTATAAACAGAAAGGGCGATACTTCCTGTTCCGAGATATGAAATGAGTGTATTTGCAAGACTGCTTTCATCAATACCTGAGCGTCTTATGATTTCATTGAAAATTAAGCTTTTTGCTCGGTCAAGGCCAAAGACCTCTATATTTATATCATTTCTGATTTTAAGCTGGTCGATTACAAATTCACGGTTAGTTGCTTCTCTGAAAACAGAAGTCGCAACAGCTTTATACTGTGTAATACCGTATTCGTTCATAATTCTCATGAAGCCATCGAGAACCTTTGAAATTTCCTTAAGGCTTTCAAAGCTGATTTTCTTTGTTACGAAAACCTCGTGACCAAGATTAAGAGGATAGGATAGTGTATCTACAAGCTTTATTTCACCAAGAGAAAGGCTTGCTACCTTCATATTTACAGATTCCGAACCAATAGTTATAACAGCGGCAATATTTTTATTTTCCTTTACATTTTTTCGTTTATTCACAAAAGAACCCCCTATCTATGGATATAAGCGTTATTGTTTTTATTATATCAGTTCGACAAAATTTCCGCAAGCAAAGCTTAAATATTTTACATAATTTTACAAACTGTTTACTAATGGGGATATATATTTTATTAAGCAAATACATAAATAAAAAATGGCGGACAAAGTCCACCATTTAAAGGTAAGAAAAGTTAAGGGCGTTGCCCATAAATCCTATGAGGGACTCCGTCCCTCAACCCTGCGAGCCTTTTCAAAGGCTCAAGCGAAACTTTTAATTGTCTAAGATAAGTTTATTAGCTAAGGGGAAGCAAGGCTTATTTTTTCTTTCCAAGAATTTCTTTTCTTATATATGCAAAGGTTTCGTCCTCGCCCTTATCTCTTAACATTATTAAAAGCTTTTCAAGCAAGACCGCTGTTTCCGGGTGAATCATATAGTGGTCTTTTGACCTTGAATAATAATTGTAAGCATCAGCATCGGTATACTTATCACCATTATAATTTTTGCTTGCGGCAACCCTATCACAGAACATTTCTATAACATATTTTATAGGCATCTTTAGACCTGCCATCTGCTTACCTTTATCAAGCGAATAATCTATCCAATATTCAAGATGATGTTTATTTCTGCCTTTATGATGAAGCCAAGCATAGCTTACACCCTTATCTTCTCTTTCAGCATCGTTTGGACTTCTTGTTCCTTGATAATATTTCACACCTGCCCAAAATTCTGTCGGAGAATATTTCGACATATCATGCAAGAGTCCTTGTTTATATAAGCCAGCCTTAAAGCAATGTTTCATAACAAGCCATTTATGATGATTTATTGTTTTTAAATGCTTAAAAAATTTCATTTTATCACCTATTCAAAATAACATAAAAACGGCACAGCCTACAAGCTATGCCGTTAAAATCTTTATTATATTTCTATGATTAAGAGAAAAATGCGATAGCATTAAGTGCTATAACCAAGAGGAAGAATACAATAGCAATTATTCTTGTCCATCTTGCAAGGAAAGAATCGAGTGAGCGTGACTTGTGCTTTGAGTAGAATGTATCTGAGCTTCCACCCATAATAGCACCCATACCCTGTTGATGTCCCTCTTGAAGCATAATGATAATAACAATCACAACTGCCAAAAGAAGAAGAACTGCACCCAAAACGATTTCCCAAATACTCATTGATAATTTCCTCCTAAAATCTATAAACAAAAATAAGTAAATTCATTTCAATAGCTTTATTATTTTATCACAATAGCGAAAATAATGCAAGCACTTTTTTAACTTTTATTTATAAAATTCGGAAGAAAATTCTAATTTTCTTATTTTGTTGCAAGGTTATACATAGCCTCAAGGCAAATTTGTGCGTGGAGGAAGAATTTTTCTTCGTCCATACTTTCATCAACAGCATGGATATTGCATTCTTCGTTCATAATCGCACCAAATGCAACACCTCTGTTTTGGAGAGTTCTTGCGTAAGTGCCACCACCTGTCGAGAAAAGATTGGCTTCTTCGCCTGTTATAGTCTTATATGCGTCCTTGAGAAGTCCGATAATCGGAGCAGTTTCAGGAACATAAAGCGGAGGATTATTTGCTTTAATCTTAATCTTCAAGCCATCATATGCGGCACGCTGACGAATTTTGAAGATAATATCATCACTATCAGCTGATACTGGGTATCTTATATCGAGAGTAGCTTTCATATAAGTTTCGCCAATATCTACTGTGCCGACATTTACTGTCAAAGCTCCTGATTGTTTATCACTACACTTGATTCCAAGTGAAAAGCCATCTGTTTCAAGACCGACAGCATCATCAAGAAATGCACAAAGACTACCAAGAACTGTTTGACCAAAATTAGCGGCAAGAAGTCTTATAAGATTGGTTGCTGCATTAAAGCCAAGCTCAGGAGTTGAACCATGAGCTGCCTTGCCCTTTGAAATAATCTGCATACCGTCTATTGTGTAATCGAAATCATAATCGCCTGGTTTTGCATCAGCAAAACGGCGGAGCTGATGGTCTTCTGTTTCGGAGCAATCTATAAGTGCATAGGCTTTTGCTGCAACTGCATTGATTGCGTTTCCTGCTTTCATAGCAGTAAGAGTTTTTGCATTGTTTTCGTTAGAGTAAACCTCAATTTGGAGGATACCCTTTTCAACATTACAAATTCCGTATTCAAGGTCTGGAGTAAAGCCCATATTCGGAAGTGGCTGGTTTTCGAAATATCTCTGCAACCGAGTATGGACGGTAGGTTTGTTTAGAAAAATCTTTATCCATATCAGCCATACCAACTTCCTCAGAAGCACCGAAAATAGTACGAAGTCTGCGTTTAAATGAAACTCCACTATCCTTTAATGCCTTTAAGCAATAAAGAGCAATTATTGCTGGACCTTTATCATCGGCTATTCCTCTGCCATAAAGTCTGCCATTCTTTCTTGTGAGTGCGAATGGTTCAACACTCCAACCGTCACCGCTTGGTACTACATCAACATGAGAAAGTACAGCGGCTATTTCGTCACCCTTACCATACTCGGCATGACCTGCAATGTCATCAACATTCTCTGTTGTGAGTCCCATTTCTTCCGCTCTCTTGAGAATGAATTTTAATGCCTCAGACGCATCTTCCTGACTTTTTGACGAAACGGACTGTATCTTTAAAAGTTCATCTAAATCTTTTAAAATATCTTCCTTATAATCAAGAATTTTTTCACCAAAGTTCATAATATCACCTATCCTTATTTAATATTTTATTCTAAATCAGATTCATTATTTTTGTCTTGAGAACTATTTTCAGGTTCTTTTTCGATTTCTTGTGGAATATTCTCCTCGACCTCTGAATTTGCGTAGCTGGAAATATCTATCTCATCTGTTTCAATATTATCTTCAGAAAGAGCATGTTTTCCCTCTTTTTTCTTTTTAAGCTTTGTAGGAATAAGCATATAAGCTATAAAAACAACTACGCAAGCACCTGTTACACCTAACCCAAGTGTGAAATTAGGTGTTTTATAATCAAAACGAATTTCACATCTTGTATTAGCAGGAACTCTTACAGCCATAAAGCCAACATTTACCTTTTCAATATCGGTTTGCTTACCATTTACATATGCGGTCCAGCCCTTTGTGTATGGTACGCTAAAGAATACAAGCTCATCACTATCCTTTGTTGTGATGTGGGAAGTAAAGCCACCATTATCAAACTTTGTGTCTGTGCAAGTAAGCTTATTTCTATTCTCGCAATCCTTCTTATATTCTTCTTCGGTATATTCATACTTATAGATATTCTTTGCCTTAGTAAGAATATCACCATATTTTTCAGCTTGCTCATCTGTGAGAACCATAGCTTTGAGCAAGAGCAAGTGACGGTTAGATTCGGAACACTGTTCATACTGCTTTTCTGTAATATATTCATCATAGGTGAAACCATATGGAATATAGCAATCATTTGTATAAACATCAAAATTATTCTGTTTATTGAGATATGTCCAGTATGGCATCTTTGTTTCCTTTGTGACAACATTTCTGAATTTGCCATTGTAATTAAAAAGATATTTGCAAGAAAGGAAACTTCTTAAACCGTAATAATCTGCCTCAGGTCTTGATGCAACTGAACGCTCTACACCGACAGATTCATAAAATTCCATTATAGAACCCGGCACAACGCTCTGGAATGCCTGAATAGTAGGAATCTGCCAGAACATACCCATATTATCCATACAATCATAGAAATCCGAACGAACATCCTTTATGTCATCAAGCTCTAATCTATTACCACCATCAATAACATCTGAAATTATAAAATCACTCTTATATTGTCCCTGGTCTTTACCTGTGCCAACAATATAGAGGGAATAACCTGCGCAGAAGATTGAAAGCAAAATAGATGTAACCTTCATAAAGTTCTTATTCTTATTTTTCCAGAGATAAAGTACAATAGTTGTAAGAACAAGTCCTATAAGTGCAAACGCAACATAAATCCAGAAGCGTTCAGGATATTCCATTAAACCATAGGTCGTAGTTTCTATACCGTTGACCTTCTCTGTCTTTGGCATAAGCCCGATAGCTGCTGCTATACCTACTGTAATTCCGAATGTAAAATTCAGACCATACTTGAAATTTGCTCTTTCACTATCAAGACAAAGTATAGTTGCAAGAACCATAACAAGTGTAAGCATATAATACCATCTTGCATAATATGACGCATTAAACAACTGGAATGCACTATTTAATATCGGAACTAACGCACAGAGGAAAAGTATTGGAAGCAGATATTTCAACCACTTATACTTTTTCTTTCTAAGCTTCATAAAGCTGAATACGCCAACCATACTGAACATTGGCAGATATGCTGCAACAGAAGCCCATTTTGCATTTGAATCTGGAGTGAAGTTTGGTCTTGCTGGTAAATCTGGCGGGAAGAAGAAGGATTCTATAATATGCATATATCTCTGCTCCCAACCATATAACAAAGCACTCCAACCACTTGGTGAATTTGATATACGAGGATTTTCTGTTATAGTTGCAAGCGTTGGCAAGAAAATAAACGCACTTGCCGCAAAACCAAGTACTGCCTCAAAAATAATTTGAATTAACTTTTTAAAAGTAAATTCAAAATCTCCACAAGCAAGCTTTACTAACCAATAAAGAATCGCAAAAACCGCTTGTCCTGCAAAGAAATAGTAGTTTATAGTACAGCTTAGAAAGGCTGTAATTACAAGTACGCCCTTGCGTCCTGTATACATAATTTCGTCAACCGCTGCAAGAAGCAGTGGAAATGTAATCATTGCTTCGTGGAAATGATTAAAGAATATGTTATAAACTCCAAAGCCTGAAAATGCGTAAAGTATGCCACCTATAACTGCATAGTCTTTATTTTTGACATATCTTTTCAAATATACAAAAGCAGAAAGTGAACAGCAAGCAAATTTCAGAACATACAGTGGTCCCATAAGATGCGGTACAGCTGGACTTGGGAAAAGCATTGTCAGCCAAAAGAACGGACTCGCTATCATATAAAAGCTATATGAACCAACTATATCTGCTCCAAGGTCTGTGGTATTGCTCCAACCAAAATTTCCGTTTTGAATAGAATCATGAATCATCTGATAAAACGGTATCTGCTGAACATTAAAGTCGCCGTAATAAAGAAAATATCCTTTATCCATTATAATAAATGGAAGAAAAAGCACTATTGCTATTATAGCAGGAATTAAAAATGCTTTTAGATAATAATGCCCCTTTTTGTTGCCGAGGAGCGTATTCTGAGGAATGTCGTTTTCCATTTTATCTCTCCTTGTATTTTTGCTTTATTTATATATAAAAAATATCCTAAATTCATAGGATATGCAATAATTTATATAAGGCAATTTTATCACACATACCCATAAAATTCAAGCATATTGAAACAGACTCACAGGGTTTTTGAATGAGCAGACTAAAATGATATAATCAAGTAGAAATGGGTTATATAATAAAAAATTATATAGGAAATAGAAGATACACAAAGTGTTGATTATAATGCTTTTAGCGGTTATTTGTGGGGCAATATCGTTAAAAGTAGAAATATTAGCAAGAAAGAACGGTTATGATATACACCCCAAAAGTTAAACACTTTTGGGGTGTGTGGTGTGTATTATTTTAAATGGATATTACTGATAAACAACTCAAATGCTTGATAAAATGTCACAAATTAGTTTTGTTTATAATTTATCTGCTCATTCAAATTCCACCGAAAGAAACAAATCAATATTGTCCATTGCCGTATGGTATTTTGACGGCGTGGCATATAGCACTTTGCCAACCATTACTAAGTTTGAAAGCGGGAAAAAATATGTATATTCTGTTATGTTGTTGCCAAAAATCGGATATACCTTCAGCAAGGAAGTCACCGTTACAGTAAACGGAAACACAGTGACAGCGGTTCCCGGCACATACGAAAATCTTAGTTTCACTAATGTAAAAACTATTATGCCGACCGCAATCACTCAAGTGAACATTGAGAGTCTATATAACTATGGTGTAGGCGATTTTCCCAGAAAAATGGCAGAACCGTTTGATGAAGAAGCAGACAAATATGAGATTGCCCACGAATGCTGGGAAGAAATGGAAAACGGCAATCCTGTTGCGTTCTGGTATTCGGACGAAAATAAATATATTCCATCTATGAAGAAAATCACACAGTTTGAATAAGTTAAAGACTATATGTATTACATTGAGTTGAGAGCAAAAGCTAGATACACTTTCGCTGACAACTTGAGTATAAGAAAGCTTTATTGGGAGAAATTCCATATTTCTTGCATATTTCTTAATATGTTTTCCTAAATAGTACAAACTGACTATTGTCCACTTATATTTTTGAATGTATTTCGGATTTCTTGAAGACATTTTTTATTTCTCTTATTACAAAAAGCACCAATCGATTCATTCAACCGATTGGTA
>OGPT01003887.1_pt1 | contig 10272 bp, 4 predicted proteins | sample 1552951 | NCBI WGS metagenome assembly OGPT01 (sample SAMEA2580224, study PRJEB22360) | human gut metagenome | biome: human gut; feature: human-associated habitat; material: faeces | place: Denmark | collected 2008/2010
TTCCCCAATGACATTGAACAGTGATGCATAGAATGCCTATCTTGTTCAGTCTCTACCGCAGTTTTCAACAAGATTATTGCATTTTCCAAATCTCCCTCATTTCTTTTTGCAATTCCTTTTACTTGTAACAAAGAAGGAGTTACTCGTTCAAAATCGATACATCCTTTCTTTTCTTCACACAAGGACAAAGCCCTATTGATGTAGTTATAAACACTGTCATATTGTTGTTCTACATAATAAATACGAGCAATATCCCGATAAGCATATATAACCCCTAAAGTATCGGCTGCCTTTTGAAAACAATATACCGAACTTTGATAATTATCAAGAGCATCTTTGTGTAGCTTTCTATCTGCATTCAAAATACCGATATACTCATATGCCAAGCCTTGTAGCTTATACTCTTCCGTTTTCTCCAATTTAGCCAAAGCATTCAAATAGGCTTGCATAGCCAGCGTATCATTCCCCTGCAAATCCATCACTTTGCCATAATAAAACAATGCCTTCCCCGCTTTCACGTTATCACCCCCATTCTTATAATAATCTACCGCCAACTTTATCAACGAATCCGACTGCATGCTATCCAGATAGTTCTTATCACGGGCTTGTGTCAACAGCAGCACATAGTCCGCCCGCTGCTTCCCACGAAGCTTCTCCGGATGAGGAATTTGCTCCAACAGCAGTAATGCACTGTCAGGATATACATCCATATACCTCTCTACCTTATCAAAAACATTGGATACGTTCTTCTCTACGCAAGAACCTAACAGTACACAAACGGACAAAAGCCCAAGATATAACAGTTTTTTCATATGAACATGTTCTTTACCAGATTATCATTGCGTATACACAGAATCCTTTTGGAGATAAATATTCACACCAGCCAACGGCAATCCTTTTTCCCCATCAGTCACAATGCCATTTGTCTGCGCATTAGAAACAACTGCACAGCAGAATGTTATGAACAGTACTATACATCGCTTCATAATCCATGTATATATAATTAAACTTTGGATGAGAACAAGCTTTTACAGCCCCTCCCTTCAAAGATACAAAAAACCGCTTCAATAATGTACAAAAACAAGATAAATGTGGCAAACAAAACAAATAGCTCAGAGCTTGTTTCCCCTTACATAGGCTTCCTTTCCATTTTCTGTACGGAGTTATCAGCGCCTATCGGCCGTGATGCGCTCTGCCAACGGCCGTCAACCACTCGACTAACGACCGTCAACAAGGTGCTTCATAACCGTTGAACACCTATTATACTCATAGTTTCCCCATACTGTGCACCTATCTTATTCCTATTATGAGCCCAGCTGCAGTCTATCGGTAAACGGTCTTTTACGAAGTTAATACCGTGTTTACACGAAACGCATATCGTGTAAACAAGATATTTGCAAAATGCTGTACATTCTATTAATACACTAACAAACAAGATATTAACTTACTTTTCGGCGTATTTCCGCTGTGGAAGCAAAAGTTGCTTCCACCTTTTTGAGTTGCTTCCACAGCACTTGTAATGCCGATGAATAAAGGGATGCAGGAAGTAGGTGGAAGTGTGGAAGCAGAAATGATAAAACTAAGCAGAGATAATTTTCCCTTAAAAGCAATAAAACTCCAGAATCTGCTGGAGCAAAGCATCCTGCTTTCCCAGACCTTTTTCCAACTCCACACTTTTCAAGTTATAGAGTTGTGCCAGCAAAGCTGACGACTGCTTCTCGCAAAGACGGGAATCATGTACCTGCTCCATCCAGCAGACGGTCTCTCCCCAAACATCTACCGAAAGATGTGACAAGACTTCTGTCGGGGCTCCCCCCTTCTCCACCTTACGGAAGATTTCGACCAAAGCACACAACAAGCTGGACATTATCTGTTTACAACGGGAATGGGAACGGGATTCCCGGTTTCTGAAACGTAGCAGGAAATAGTACCCCAGCCATAAATAAACGGTGGTGACTTCTGCATGGATTTTCTCTATCCTCTTCCAATGCGCAACCAAGGCAGCATCAATTTCTTCCAGAATCGCATCCGTATCATCTTCTATGTAGTATTTCTGTGCAAGACACTCTATCACGCACCCCCATTTCGCCATATCCACACACTCTTGCGTACGCCCCATCCATACATGGGCTTCCTCCAATATCCGGAATGCCTTTTCTCCACATTCTGGAGCATCATAAAACCGATACTGACGAAACAACAGAAGAGACTGACATAATAACTCATCCAAAGAGTACTCCGCACTTTCCATATTTAAAATTCAAGTATCCATTCAGGTAACAAAATCGAGCAAAAGTAATCATTTCCTAAGAAAATCACGCTGTTTCAGCACAAAAACCGGCAGGAAAAAGAAGATACCGATGACGGACATCACCAGTCCGCCAATGGTACCCGCCGCCAATGGAAACCAGAAAGCCTCCTTGTCCTCACCTATCATGAAAGGGATAAATCCCAGAATGGTAGAAACTACCGTGAGGAAAATAGGAACGACCTTCGCATTCCACGCCTTGACGTAGGCACGAAGAGCGGAAAGACGGGGGAAACGACGTCGGATGCTGTTGTACTCGTTCAGGATATAGATGCTGGCATTCACCGTGATGCCACACAGCAGGACGAACGACGCAAAACCGCCCTGGTCGAAGTTCAGCCGGAACCAATAGAAAGTAAGAAATACCCCGATATAAGAAACCGGAATCACAAAGATGATGGCAAGCGGCTGCTTCAGGGAGTTGAACAGAACGCTGGTCGTAAAGAAGATGATGGCTATCACCACCAGCAGAAGCAGGTATTGGCGGTTGTCCTTCTCGCCCCATGACCAACTGTTGCTGTCCGACTCGGCTGTATAACCCATCGGCAACAGTTTGTTGAACTCCTCCAGGTCACGTTTCTGTATCTTGTTGCCCATCTCATTGGAGCCGATATATTCGTATTGCAGGCAGAGGCGGTACTGCTGGTTTTCTTTGGCAATCTCCTGCGGCATCTGTCCCTTTTCCACAGTAGTCAGTTCGGAAAGCTTGTAATGCTTGCCGTTTCCTACTCCATAGGGAAAGAACTGCATCGCCCAGATGTCATATTCGGCAGACTGGCGGGAAGAGAGCTTGATTTTCTCCGTTCCCTGCTCGGCCGCTACCGAGCCAATCTCCAGATTCTTGCCGAAGATGGGGCGCACCGCAGAGAAAAGCACTTGCGCGTCGATGCCCTCTTGCGCCATGCGCTCCTTGTTCAGGTTGAAGTAGAATTCCTGATAGTCATCCTTCCACCAGGAGAACTCCGAATTGATGAGCACTTCCTTGATACGCCGGTGCGTCAGCAGCTTGGCCTTCAGCTTCTCCGCCCACTCATAGAGTTCGTCGTAGTTGTAGCCGTACATCCTGATGCGGTAGGAGCCGGCACTCTCGCGGACGTCATTACTGAACCCCTGGTCCTGCAATCCGTAGATGCCCCAGCTGCCGCCTCCCAGTTCCAGTGCCTTGCTTATCATATTGGCTTTCAGTGTATAGGGAAAACCGCTGTTCCGGGCTTCCTTCTTGAAATAAATCTGCATACTGGCACGCCGGGGGCTGTAGATGGAAGTATGAAACTGCCTGATTTCCTTGAACCGGCTGAGGTAGGTCTCCATACGTTTCATCAAAGTGTTCATCTGCTCGAGGGTGCTGCCATTGGGAAGGTTGGCGTTGGCATAGAGCACCACCTCCTCATTACGGGTGAAGTAACTGCCTTCGTACACCTTCTGTATGAAAAGCCGCAAGCTGCCGCCCAGCGCCTTGTCCACAACGGGTTTCACCGACTCCTTATAGGTATCCGAACCGAATACCTTATTGTAAGCAGCTTCCCATTTTCCCCCTCCTTCCAGTTTGTCGGGCAACAGAAAAACGGGCAGACCGAAACCCAACAGTAACAGCAGGCATACAGCCCAGCGCCAACGGCACAGAAAACGGATGAGAGCAGAGTAGCAGCAGGAGAAATAAACGGGGAAACGTCTGAAAATCCGTCCCAACCTTGTTTTGAATGTTTGCGTCAGCCCCGGCAAGACAAGACGCCTTTTCTTCCCCGTAATCCGCCTCACCAGTCCTATCTTCTCAATCATCGACGGAACAAAGAACAATGCCACCATCAAGGAAACAGCCAGATTGATGATCACTACCGCTGCAAAGTCCTGCAGGTTGAGCCGTATCTTCTCGTCAAGGAAGAAAATGATAACAAGCGCACCCATCGTAGTGAGGGTTGCCGCCAACACCGACAGGAAGGCCTTGAGATTACGCCGATGCAGAATGTGGTCGGTCATGACAATGGTGCTGTCTATCACCAGATTCAGCGAGACAGTGATACCCGCCAGCGAATAAAGCTGCATCTCAAGTCCGAAGAGGTAGTAGAAGATAAGTGCCACCGCTATATTTACAGCCAGGCTGGTAACTATCAGAAAAAGATATTTCAACTTACGAGTAATGAGCCATACGAATACAAGCAGGATGAGTACCGTCAAACCGGTACGGAAGTAAATCTTGTCCAGTTCTTCCCGTATGTACTCGGTCGCATCATAGCTGGTATGCACTTCATATCCGACAGGAAGTACCTGCCGAACAGCTTCCATCTCGTCCATCACGGCACGGTTCAGTTGCAACTGGTTGGCAGTTTCTTCCGCAGTAATGGATAGATAGACGGAATTCAGCCCATTGATGCGGTAATAGCTTTGCGGCTCCTCCTCCATACGGACAGCCGACACCAGTTCGTCCAAGCGGAGCAGTTTCCCGTCGGTAGCCGTCACGGTGATGGCAGCAGGATTAAAACCAAGGGAGTTGCTCTCCGGCACCAGTGTCAGGCGTATCCATTCCCGGCTACCGTTACCTGTATCCACATTGTGCGTACCCAGAAATTCCTTCCGGTAATGCCGCTGTACTGCCTCGCTGATGTCCGATAGGGTCACACCCAGCAAGCGCAACTGTTCACTGTCATATTCCAGTCTCCACTCCATGGGCGTGGCACCGCTGAGTTCCACCTTATAGATACCCGGAATATTTGCCAGCCGCGGCTTGATATGCTCCTCGGCATACTGCTGAATCAATATCGGAGTGGAAGGGGCATTCAGGGTGAAGGACATGAAAGGGCGTGAGGCGTTCTCGTCGGGCACTTTCATGTGAATGGTGGGATAGCTGACACCTTCGGGCAATTGGGGCCACGTCTGCCGGATGATGGTGGAAGCTTCGAAGCGGACTGCCTCGACATCGGCATGCTTGTCCAGCTCCACAGTAATGTTGCCGTAGCCGTTGCCCGAGGTGGAGTTCAGCCGCTTCACTCCGCGGATACGCGCCAGCATGGATTCCAGCTTGCTGGTCACTTCCATCTCCACCACCCGCGACGAAGTGCCAGGCATGCTGAAACCCACCGTGAAGCCGGGCAGGCTGCGTGACGGATTCAGCTTGACGGGGAGCAGCGGTATCAACGCCACCCCTACCAAAGCAAGGCAGACAAACGCCACTATGACGGTGAAGGAAGAAACTCGTTTCATCAGTTATTATAATCAAATTTTTCCGACAGCGAAAATCCGCTGGCAAAGTCGTGCAACGTCAGTTTCCGTATCTTGTAATAATTCAGCCAGTAGTCCTGCAAGGCGGAGATGTAATTGCGTTGCGCTTCCTGCTGGCGGTTCAGCGAGAGGGTCAGGCTGTTGATGTCTGCCTTGCCGATAATGAAGCGCTGGCGGGTTTCGTTATACGCCAGGATGGCAAGGTCGAGGGCCTCTTCGGCACTGGCGACGAGGGCTTGCTGGACGTTGAAGTCGCTGACGGTCATGATAACCTCCTCCTCAATGCTGATTTCACTCTGCCGGGCAGAAGTCTTCACCACGTTCAGATTGTTCCTCGCCATGTTGTATTTGCCTTTCCTCACGCCCCAGTCCACCAGTGGAATGGAGACACTGACCGACACCATCTCCTGCTGCATGGGATGCCTGTATGCTTCACCGAATTTCTCCGCCACCTGGTTGAAGCCGACGCTGGCGTTGATGCTGGCGTTGAAGCGCGATTCCTTCTTCGTCTTGTCTACTGTCTGCTCGGCTTCCAGCACTTCCTGACGAAGCCCCAGAAATTCCGGATTGTTGGCTTGAGCGGCCAGCAAAGCCTCATCAACCGGTATGGTCAGCGCCCTCGGACGTCCCGGAAGCGACACCCTGATATCCGTGTTCTTCTCCATATTCAGGAAAGATGCCAACGAAAACATGGCGCGCTTCAAGGCACTGGCGGCATTCTGCAAAGTATTGCGGGCGTTCACCACGTCGAGTTTCAGCGTCAGCAGGTCGGCACGGCTGATGGCGGCTATCTTCAGGCGCTGCATACCGATGCGGTAGAGGGTATCGGTGGAGACGGCATTGTCCTTGGCCAGGTCATATTCCGCCTGCGCCATGGCAAGCGCAAAGAAATAGGTAGTGGCCTGCTCGGATACTCGCTCTGCATTGTAAATATACTCCTTCTTCACCTTTTCGTACTTCAGCGGCTCAATCCTGCGTTCCCAACGGAAAGGATTGTAACCGACCAGACTCTGCGAGTAGCCCAAACGAACCGGAACACTGGTGAACTGGGTATACTTGTTTCCACCGAAGCTCCGCATATAGCCCAGCTCCGTATCCAGATAGAACGTACCGCCCGTCAAGTCGAAATTCTGTCTGACGGCAAGATTGCCGTATGCATAGAAGGATTGCTGGCTGCGATAGATGTCAAGGTCCTGTTCGGAGTCGTAACGCTTGGTGATATCACGGTTGTACTGTGCCGGAGTCATGTTCAGCGTCAGGCTGGGAAGGCGGTTTGCCTTATAGGTGCGGTATTCCCAATAACCGGCCAGATACATGTTCTTGGTGCGGAAGGCTTCCAGCGAACTGTCATTCGCCAGGGCAATGGTCTGCTGCAAGTCGAGCGTTATCCGCTGTTGGGCAAAAGCGGAAAGGGCTCCCAGACTGAACAAAAGTATAAGACTTAATTTCTTCATGCTCTTTCTTTTCTATAAATAAACCAATATATCAACGGGATGATGAACAGACTGACCAGTGTTCCTACAGACATAGCCCCAATCATCGCTATGGAAAGCGGCTTCTGCAGCTCCGAGCCCATGTCGAACGAGAACAGCAGCGGAACCATAGCGAAAATGGTGGTGAGCGATGTCATGATGATGGGCCGGAGCCTTCTGCGCCCCGCCTCGTGGATGGCCTTAAGCAACGGCATACCAGCCCTCCGTAATTCATTAATGGCATCCAGCTTCAGGATGGAGTCGTTGATGATGATACCGCACGTCACTATCAGTCCGATGGCAGACATCAGGTTCAAGGTATGTCCGCATATCCACAACAGAAGCAGGGCAAACGCCACATCTATCGGAATTTCCAGCAGCACGATGAGCGGCTGCACGAAGCTTTCGAACTGGGCGGCAAGAATGAAATACATCAGCAGGATAGAGATGAAAAGAATCACCACCAACTCGTCCAGCATCTGGCGGTTGGAGAAGAAACTGCCGGAGAAGGCCGTATCCCAGTCACCCGTGGCATCTGCCTCCCGCTTCACCTTTTCCATCAACTCCGGAGCATCGTCCACTTCATAGAAACGGAACGGTATATATTCACCGTTGCGTCCTGCCGTAATCGTTTTCAAATCCTCGGCCGGACGCACCTTTACCAGCTCCCGAAGCGGAATATGCTCCACTTCGCCCTTACTGTCCGGACGGGTCTGTATCAATGTCTGCTGCAGCACCTCATTCACTGTCCGCTCCTCGCCCACAATGCTGATAGGCAGGTATTGCTGGTAGGAATGGAGCATAGCTACGCTGTTCTCCTTGAATGCCGTCCGCAGCGTACGGTAAAGCTCGTCATACGAAACGTCATAGAGCAACAGCCTTTCCTGCAGGATGCTTATGTCGAGCTGGTTCTCGAAAGCGATGCCTACGGGCGCTGTCCCCGTAAGCTCCGCAAACTGTTGTTCCAGTCCGCGCAATTCTTCCGCCGCCGGCGCCTTCTCCTTATTGCGGGCATAAAGCTCCGCCACCACATCGGCCTCCCCGGTCACGAAAAGCTTCTCGAACACGGTTTCGGGTGGAGAAAAGGAGACTGTCGCCAACGGATATTCCCGTGTCAGCCACTCACCCACCTGTTTCTGCAAGGGAGCAATCCCGTCAGGCGAGGAAGTCTTGAAATACAATTCCGCCTCCGAAGAAGAAAGAGCCTGCTCACGGTTCAGCAGATAGTCCTGCTGGCCTATGGCAGCCGTCTGTTCCACAGTCTTGTCCAACAACTGTCCGAACAGCACATTCACACGATGCCGGTTCTCGTCCACATGTATATTTTCGTTCCATTCCACGTGGACTATCAGTTCATTCTGGTCTATCTGCGGCATACGCTCCTTGGCTATGGAATAGAACAGAAAGACACAAAGAGGTATAGAAACCACACAGAATACGCTACTTACCGTCTTGTGGGAGAATACCCAGTCGATGCCCGCATCATAAAAACGGTCCAGCGTATGTTCCTTCAACGGATTGTTGATACGGATGCGGGAGAACCACGACCTGCCGCGCAACCCCGTCCGGTAGACCAGCATATAGAGGACCGGCAGCAGCATGATACCCGTGAAGTAGGAAACCAGCAACCCTACCGTAACAGAGAATGCCTGGTCGTAGAACAACGCCCCTGCAATGCCGCTCATAAATATCAGCGGCACAAACACGGCAACCGTGGTCAGCGATGAACTCAGCATGGGCGTAATCACCTCACTCGTTCCCGCCACGCAAGCCCGCCTCAACGAATAACCCCGTTCGCGGTACTGCGAAATATTTTCCGTGACAATGATGCTGCTGTCAATCATCATACCCAACGCCAGGATTAATCCCGACAAAGAAATGATATTGAGTGACATCTTGAACAAGTAGAAGAACAGGAAGCAGATGACAATAGATACCACCATACTCAACCCGATGATGAACGGCGACTTGACATCCCCCAAGAAGAGTACCGCCACAATGCAGATGAACAGGAAACCCAACGACAAATTTTGCTGAAGATTGGAGATGGTATAGTCCAGCAACTCCGTCTGGTTACGGCTGATGCTAAAATCAATGTCGGGATATACTTTCTTGAAGTAGTCCATCGTGCTGTTGATGGCAAGCTTCATGTCTTCCATATTCTCGTCCGCCTGCTTGATGACGGCAAGGGTAACGGCACGCTTGCCATTGCTCATGGAGACACCTTTCTCCTTGGCAGGAACAATCTCTACCCGGCAGAAGTCTCCCAAGCGGATGATACGTCCTTCCTTTCGCAGCAGGATGCCCTTCACGTCCTCCTCTGTCCGCAGCAGGGTGGAGAACTTAATGTTGTATTCGTAGTAGCCGTCGCGCACGGTCATGCTGCCCGGCTCCACGTTGTTTTGCGCCAGCACGTTTTCTATGTCTTCAATGGAGAGCCCCAACACAGCAAGCTTATCCGGGTCGGGCACAATCTGTAACTGGCGTTCGACCAAACCCGTGACATCCACCATTGCCACTTCCGCCAACTGCTCGATGCGACGCTTTATGACATTTTCGGCAAACTCGCACAAATCAAGAAACGCGCGTTCGTCCACCTTGCCGTATGCACTGTCATTTTTTAGAGTCAGATTGAGGTAGAAGACAGGAATGTCCGTCGCACTTGCCTTTATCACCTTCGGGCGTTCGGCATCCTTGGGCAGATAGTTCATGGCGGCGTCAATCTTCTCGTTCACTTCTATGAAGGCAAGGTCGGTATTCGTACCGAAGTCGAAGCCCAGGCGGATGATGCCTGCACCATCGCGCGTCTCGCTGTCCATGTCCTTCAGTTTCGCCACCTGGATGAGCTGCTGCCGCAGAGGTTTCACCACCGTATTCTCTAATTCACGCGCCGAGGTATTCTGCGCCGACACCTGCACTGTAATTTCCGGGATGGCAATATCGGGCAGCAAGGATACCGGCAAGGTGAAGTAAGTCACCAGCCCGACAATGAAGCATGCTGTAAATGCCATCAGTACGGCAATAGGCCGCTGTATCAAAAACTTTATCAATTTTCAATTATGAATTTAAATTGTGAATTATGAATTTTCAACTTTCAATTTTCATCTTTCAATTTTCCACCACCTTCACCGGCGCCTCATGTGCCAAATTCACATTTCCCGTCACGATGACCGTATCGCCTTCTTTCAGGGCATCGTCGGCCATGCTGTAGCTTTCCGCATTCTCCAGTCCGGTCTGCACATAGTTCCACTGCGCCTTTCCGTCTTTCAGGGTAAA
>OGPT01003888.1_pt1 | contig 10269 bp, 5 predicted proteins | sample 1552951 | NCBI WGS metagenome assembly OGPT01 (sample SAMEA2580224, study PRJEB22360) | human gut metagenome | biome: human gut; feature: human-associated habitat; material: faeces | place: Denmark | collected 2008/2010
GGCAAGTAAGACAATCTTGCAAGAATAACTCCATCAACATCATTAAATTCTCTTTCACTAAAGGATAAATCGCCACGCCAGAACATATAATCAAAAATATTATTCGCCATTACATTTTCTCCATAACTATATATTAGTAATTATTTAAAGTTTTAATAAGTATAAAGCATTTCGCTGTCTGTGGACAGAGCCAAGAGCCTTGCCCTTGACCTATAAGCCTTTGAAAAAAGGCTTGTAGCGAAACTTTTAATTGCCGCAAAATTTCTAATATTGATTAAACTAATATGCACCCTGAAAGCAAGTTATACTTCCACGGTGCATATTAAAAATCATTTTTATTTATTATTCTTTCTTAGAGAATAGCTCTTAATTGTTGCAAAAACAAGCAAACCCGCAATACAGAACATAAATATATATGGTGTATTATTTGAGTCGTCAGAAGTTTTTACAGGTGGTGTTGGTGTAGACGGAACTGAACTATCTATAATCTCTTTAGTATTAACAACTGTTAATTCTGCAATAGTACCCGCTCTACGAACATAACGGTCATTTTCGAGCTTGACTGAACCGTGATTTGATAATGTAAATTCACGAGGAGTTGAATCCAGTACATATCCGATTGGAGCTTGAGTTTCTATAAAACGATATGTTCCAAATGGAAGTTTCTTAATAACTATCTGTCCTTGTGCATTTGTAGTTAAATCCGAAGCGTAAGACTTCCAATAATAATTGCCCTGAGCATCTGAACCCTTCTCGGTATTATCTGGAATGCTTTCGGTATTATTATAATAAATTTTGCTCTGGAAGCTGAAAGTTGCTCCAGCAAGAGGCTCTGTATTATCGCCACGCTTATTCAAAATTACTGCGGACTGGCTGAAAATTGAATTATCTGCAAACTTTGCCTTTATATTGACATCATATATTTCTTGATTATCGCTCATATAAGGCATAACTGTTATTGACGGCTGAATTATATATTCATCATCTTCATCAGGCTGAATTATAAGATATACCTTATCTACTGAAAGATTTGTGAAATATGCCTTTCCGTCAGATTGAACTTCGTTTACTATGCCAGAAATATTATTGCTTTTTGCATATTCTTCAAGTGTATAGCTGATTTTCTTAGCTGTACTTGTATCTGACCAACCTTCAAAAGAAACTTTGCAATCTTTGAAATTATCATTCATTACATAGCTTCCATTGACATAATCGGCAACATCAATCAACTTTAGCTGTGTACCTTGAAGTATTTCGTTTACCTCAACGGTTATTGAGCCAAGCTTTGTATCGGCTGCATTAACACCTATAACCGAAAAGCTTATTGCAAAGGCACATAACAGAAACATTGCTACGATTTTTTTCAGATATTTATATCTCATAAAATTTCCTCCTGCTAAGATTTTTGTTTTTCTTTGCTTGCTCTTTTTTTATTTTTGCGTTCTTTGCCTACTGGCAAGAAAAGTATCAACAAAATTATTGCTATAATTATTATAGCAAGAACAATCACTGCAATAATTACTATAACTTCTACTGAAAGCTGTTCTTCTCCGTCATCTTGTATTGGCGGTGTGGTAGCAATTTCTTTTACTTCTTCTTCGTATGGAATACGAGTTCCACGAACAAGAAGTCTATGGTCATTTATGCCATATGGTGTACAGGTTAAAAGTGTGACATAGTCTTCGCCTTTGACAATCTGTATATCACTATCGTCTTCGGGCAAAACCACCTTAATCTGGTCAACCTTATATGCAAGAACCTTTCCAAGAACATGAATATAAAATACATCGCCAAGTTCCATTTTATCAAGGTCTGTGAAAAGCTCCGCAGATGGCAAGCCTGTGTGTGCCGGCAAAACTGCATGTGTGCTTTTTCCACCAACTGGAAGTGATGTTCCCTCCATATGACCTACGCCCTTTTGGAGAACCTCATCGGACATATCGTGAAAAATCGGCAGATAAATATTTATTTTAGGAATATCTACATAGCCGATTGCGTCTGTGACGGTTAGAAGTGCTTCGTAGTTTATTACTGAAAGTGTTTGCGTATCTTTTTTTGCAAGGGCTTCGTTATAATCATTTGCTTTTTTTTCGAGGGCTTCAATTTGTGAGTTGTCCATTTCCTTGACGGCATTATTATATGAGCCAATTTCTACACGAGATGTATATACCGAAAGCCAATTACTAACTTTCGGGTACATAAAAATTGCAATGCCAACAAGTAAAAATAGAAAGATGAACACAAGCGGAAGCCTGCGTTTTGCACGCTTTTTTATTGTTCCCATTGCTATTCCTCCTGTTTTTCATCTGATTGCTTATCTTTAATGCGTTTTTCCGCTTTTTTACGGTCATTATAAAGTATTATACAAGCAATAATGAAAACGATAATAGCAACAAGTACAATCGCACCGATTACGAGAATCTGATTGATAACATTTTGAGAGAGTGTGTTATCAGATGTAGGCGGGTCGGGAATTTCTGAAGTACTTCCGCTATTTTCATCAGGAGTATATGGAACACGAGTTCCACGCACAAGAAGTCGGCGGTCATTTATGCCATAAGGTGTGCAAGTTAATAGTGTGACATAGTCTTCGCCAGAAACAATCCTAAGAGTATCTGTTTCATCTGGCTTAACATCTTGAATTTTATCAATCTTATAAGCAAGAACTTCGTTCAAGATATGTATATAGAACATATCGCCTACTTTGACTTGGTCAAGCTGTGTGAACATCTCTGCACTCGGCAAACCCGTATGTCCTGAAATTACACTATGCGTGTTTTTGCCACCAACTGGCAAAGAGGTATTTTCGAGATAACCACAGCCCTTTTCAAGAACTTCATTAGAAGTTCCGTAATATACTGGCAAATAGATATTAACCTTTGGTACATCTACATAGCACATTATGCCATCTGTGCGGTTAAGACACTTTGCGTCTATATCGGTTTTCGAGCCACTATAAAGGCTTTTGTTATACTCATTAGCCTTAGCGAAAAGCTCATCAATCTCTGATGTATCGAGGTTTTTAACCTCATCATCATAGCTGCCGATAACAACATTGGCGGTCATAACCGAAACCAAATTACCCACGAATGGATAAAGAATGGACGCAACACCAACGATAAAGAGTATTGCCATAACAAAGAGCGGCCATTTCTTAAGCTTTTTGTGTTTCAAGTTTTTACGCCCTTTCGCAAAGTTTTCCGAGAGGTTTGCCCCATTTTTGAGCCAAGCCCCTTGGAAAACCTGCTCCGTCCAAAGCGGAAGCGGAGCAGATTTTAACGATTAGCTAAGTGAAATTAAAGAATAAGTATAAATTATTCCTCAATCTTTCTCTTCTTCATATAAACGATGAGCATGATACCAGCTACGAGTACTACGCCTGCACCAGCAACTGTGAAGATGATTGTACCCATTCCACCTGTGCCTGGGAGTTCCTGACCCTTAATATTTACAATTGTCTTCATATTATCATTTTCAGTATCTGAAATTTTATCAGTACCTGTAAATTTATATGCACCTGTGTACTTATTAGAAGCAGTATCTTTAATAGCCTCTATTGTAATAGTGACATCATCAGCCTTTTTATAGTTAGCAGGTACAGTGGTTTCTGAAATTATGTATGTGCCAGCTGGAAGGTCTGTAATTGTGATTTTACCTTCAACATCTGTAAATCTTTCCGAACCAATAGCATCACCCTTTGTTACGCCAGCATCAGTAGCAGGATTCGTCTTGTAAACTGTAAAGCCAACACCTGCAATTGGATTACTTGCTTCATCAGTCTTATAGATTATAAGGTCTGTTCTATAAATGTCTGTTTCATCTTTAAGTTCACCATCGCCGCCACCTGTTGCATAATCATTATCAAAATTAAGTATAGCGTCATTAGGAATAGCAGTCTGAGAAGCTGCATTTGAATTAACATCAGCGTTGAATGAAACTACAACTGACTTATTCTGATTATTTACAACATAGGCATCAGCAAATGTAATTTTAAAACCTGTTCCTCCATTTGTGCCTGTAGTAACATTTTTATCAATGACATAAGCACCAGCTGATTCCTCTACTGCTGTGCCATCAACTTTAACTACAATATCTTTAAGGGTAATACCACTGCTTGGATCATCGGTAATAACAAAGTCTGTAATATTTAAAGGATTGACATCTTTTTTAACAGCTGCTACAACTTCGTCACTATATGAAGGGAAGTTTGTTTTAATTTCGTATTCAACTTCTGAACCTATAGCAACTTCAGCAGACTTATGTTTATCTGCAGTACCATCGACAGTACCATTGCTAACACTTACAATATTTTTCTCAAATGTGAGGTCAGATGATTTTGCTGTAAGTTCTTTAGCTGCATTTGTAACAGAAACAAGCATAGGAGCAGACTTCATTTGTGTTCCTGTTGTTGTAACAAGGTAATAACCAGGAGCAAGAGTTAAAGAAGCACCACTTCCAAGGTTACTGCCACCTGTAACAGCAGTAGCACTTGAACTTGCTGTCTCCAAAGCATCAGCAAGATTCTTAAGATCAGAAGCAGATGTAGAAGTGCTAAGGACTGAACCATTATAAGTTAATCTCTTATTATCAGGATTTACAGCAAGACCTGGAACACTAGTAAAACCAGTTTCAAGGGTATACTCATATACACCACTTGCATCACCAGTCTTATGAGCCGCAGAGGCTACAAGATATACATTGTATTTTGCATTTGATAAAGTAGATGGCATTGTAACTGCTTGATCTATTAAATCATCATAACCTGGAGCAGCAGCAAAAGCAGTCATTGGTACCATAGAAGCTGCGAGAACAGCAGCAACGGCAGCAGCGGTCATTCCTTTGAAAATTTTCTTAGCTTTCATAATTTTTTACCTCCATATCGGATAATATTATTTTGTGCGATTTTACTCTTTTTAGTTGCTTGCTGTCCACTTCGCACTCAGAAGATAGCTTGCAACATATTCTTTGGAGGATTATCGCACCTCCTTTGATGACTTGCCTATATGCACAAAGGCATATTTTTTATTTAATAGCAACAAACCACCTGCTAATACTATGGCTATTGCTCCAAATAAAACGAAGTTAAATTCGTTAGGGCTTCCACCCTCACCACCAGTTTCTGGCATACTGATGTCTTGAACTATACGAGTATTATTTACTATCAAACCAGTAGTAATATTGGAAGAAGTACTAGTAGTATATTCAACTTTATAAGTTACATTACCACTTGCAGCGGTGATAGTAGTCGTATTTTCATTCTCAATAAGGTTACCATCTTTGTCTAATTCTCTTATAGTATATTGCCATTGGTAGCCATTATCATCAGATGTTTCAAGCTTAGTAATTGTCTTTTCCCAGCTGGAATCTAATGTAAAACTTTCATAGTTAGGAACTTTACTCCAAGAACTATCAGTTGAACGACGAAGCAAGCAGAATCTTACTGCATTAGCAGCAGGAATATACTTATCTTTATCAGCTTCATCTACATTAAACCAATTTTTACTAATTTTAAGGTCCATTGTAGCTGTTTGAGTATTATAGAAAGTATATGAATACTCAGTTTCTTTAGCAACAACTGTTCCTGTTACTGAATGAGTAGCTATTCCATTAACTGTATTCTGGCTGATAAGTACATCGTTACCGCCAGTTGTAACTTTCTTAAGCACTGCGTAATCAGAGTTTTCATCAACCTCGTGGATAATATATTCTGTGCCTACTGGAATACCTGTGATTGTCTTGCTCTCACCAACTCCAAGCTCAATAACATTAGATACTATAGAATTAGCACCCTCCAAGCCAGAACCGCCGACATTCTTAAACTCAACATAGAATTTATATTTACCTACTAAGTTTACATTACCAACCTTATCTTTGGTAATCTTGATGCTTCCGACATTGACTTTATTATTGAATTGAACCTTTAACTTTGTGCTTTGATTTGTTCCGTCTGGGTTAGTATACGAACGGAAAACCATAGTATCTGCATCAGGCTTAGTACCTGTATAGTTAGCTAATGAGGAACTACTGTCTGGCTTTTCTGTTCTTCCGTCATTTACGGCTGTGCCAGTAACATTTTTCAGATTCGAGATACTGCCGTTGGTTACTGTACTTCCACTTGCCATACTTGTTACAGCAGAGCCATCTTCGTAAACAGTATATGTAGTCGTATAGAGCTTCTTCTGAGATGCACTAAGATTTTCTTTTAATGAAATATAACTTCCTCTACGGAACTGGTCATAGAAAGTAACTAATTGCTTATTCTTTAAGTAGAAATTACCACTTTCATCAACTAAATCAAGTGTACCCTTTGAAGATGAAGAGCTACTATCCTTTTTATAATACTGTGCATTTTTTGTATTTTCGAGATTTCCGCTTGTAGCTGAACCATAGTCAGGAATGTTTTCTTGAGCAGTAGTAAAGCCTGTACCTATGGAAGTAGCATCATTTTTAAAGATGAAATCGTCAAGGTAAACATCGCACTCAATATTATACTGAAAACTTATAGTGCTAATTTTAGTCTTATCAAAACCACTTTCCGCAGTAAGCTTATCTAAGATTACAGTTACTTTTGACCAAGCATTACCACTAAGAACAGTATCCTTAACCTTATTAGCATCTAAGAAACCATAAAGCTTTTTGCCGTTTACATCAGTTAATTGAATATACATATTATTTAACGATGCAATATCATTGGCAATATAGGCTTTAAAGTTAAGATAAGTCATTTCGCTTATATCTTTCGATTGACTATCATCAGCACTTAAATTACCTAATCTTACTTGTGTATATTCATTATTTTCATTTGAGTAATTAGCAAACCAATGTACAACATTATCTTGTCCATTATAGCTAGCTACTTTTTCAAATATATTACCTTCAGATATTACAGATAAATTACCCGTGAAATTCTCAGCGAAGTTAAGCGTTGTCAATCCTGTGCTACCATTAGCAGCTTTTGTGCCAAAGTGTGTTACACGATTCTGAATGAGGAACTCAAAGTTTTCGTTTTCATCAAAGAGATTAGAGAACATTGTGTTAACATCACTCTTATCAACAGTTTTCTCAACTTCAAGTTCACTGCTGTCAGGGAAGTTAAATGCAACTTTCATATTTGATTCCCACATACCACGTTCCATATAGTACATGGTAAGTGTATGTTCGGCAGAATTATCACCCTCAAGAGTGAACTCTTTCTCCTGATGGAAATCATATGGTTTATTTATCGTGCCGGATTCACCATCAGCATGATATGTTATTGACCTTACTGAAGAGCCTCCCGATACATCAGAGTTATTAGCTGATTTTTTAACCCTGCTTACATAAGCTTTTTTATTAGCAAAGTCTAACATACCTGTAACCTGACCATGGTCACCACCAACATCAAGTGCAAGCTTTCCGTCGATATAAACCCAAACATCATCATCACCAGAGAACAGGAATTTAATATCTACTAGGTCTCCATTACTATTGAGTACTTTTCCATCATCTGTAAGACGGAATTTAAACTCAAGCTTTGCTCCATAACCATAATTATATGTAGAACCATTATTGTTTTTCGCACTGTTATCACCATAGTTAAATGGGAACAAACCATATATGTTGGAAACACCATCACCGCCATCATATATACCACTACTATTTAAGTTTTTACTCCAATTTCTATTGCTATCTGAAGAATGATTTGCTAAATAGTAATTGTCGCTTGCGGTATCCTTTTGCATTGCAAGAGTTGTGCTTGCACTATCATACCACCAGTAATCAACTCCCTCACCAAAGACATCTTTCTTTGTAAATGGGAAAGCAACATTGTTATATACCTTACCTAATTTTGTGTTTTTGCTATTGTTTCCGTTTAGGAAATCCTCGTCAAAATAAGGTGAAGCTGCTTTGCCGTCATGCGTTTTCAGAACACCGTTATCCAAACTACTATTAACGATACCCTGTGTTGCATACATATAATATCCATCTGACCCTATCTTTACCGTACCATCTGAATTTACATTAGAGTTATTATTTGAAATAAAAGTATTATACTTGCTCCAACCATATAAATCCATAGTATCAGCTATCGCTCCAAAAGGAAAACCCCAGTCACTATGTGTTGGCTGAAAATGACCTGTATAAATTGCGTCGTTGACACTTACACCTTTATTTTTATAATAATCACTAAGAGCTTGGTCGAACTGTCTGAAATTTACCCAGTTTCTATGAGACGCTCCACTTTGCAATCCTGATTCACCATTATAATCATCACGGTTGCTGCCGTTCAACTCAAAATCTGTATAGTAATCATAGAAAGTAGAGTTTACATAATTTACTTCAGTACTTCCGTAATTGCTCTTTTCGCTACTAAAGCTTGATGCTTTAATATCTACTACTGGGTTATTTTTGCCTGATTCTGCATCACGAATGGTATAGACCTTATCCCAGTAGCCTGAACGCATACTATTATCATAAATACATTTATCATTTGAATCGGCATAGAAGCAAGTCTTATTTGTATTTTTAGGTAAATCTAAATCTTCTGTTTTACTTGCATTAGCATTAGCATTAGGCCATGTGCCTTTATTAGTACTACTATAAAAAATCACCTTACTATATTTTTCAACATCTTGCTTACTGATATTTACAAAATAGACATCAGACCATGTATTAGAATCAACTGTCTTTGAAGATAATTTTGTCATTTCATAACCAACTGTTGAACCATCTGTTGCTCCAAACAAATGAACAAACATCTTTGCATTACTATCTTGTATAGGCATTGTAGCATTATTACCCGTTGAACCTAAATATGATAGCTTTGAAAGGGTTGCATCAAAATATAAATCCAAGCCATCACTATTGCTATAAACACCAGAAATACTTGCTATACTTCCATTAATACTCAACTTGTTTTTAGATAAATCGCTCCAAAGGAAATTATATCTCATATTATTATATGTAACGCTTATAATATCCTGCTGTGTTGCGGAAGTATTTATTATATAGCTGTAAGTACTATCATCATCTGAATCTTTTGTAAAAGTTCCATTAGAATCTTTTATTGTAATAGTTGGTACAACACCAGAAGTTGTATCAAAAAAGAATTTATCAAGATAAAGTTTATTGTTATTTATAGAATCACTTGCTGTTGATGGCTCAGCTCCCCAATAAGAAATCACCGAGTTGTTAGAAAGATTTTCTGTTGCACCATAGTAGAATGTATTACAAGTATTTTCATCATAACTTATCGGTGTAACACCACTGCTGTTTTCATTAAATAGATTATATTTTCCAAGAGAAGTATCACCATTTTTAAATTCTACTGTTGTATAAGGTTTGTCATTTATATCATTAGGAATTGTTATTTGATTATTTGTAAGACTTGAACTTGTTTCTGTAACTTCAGCTCCGGTAAATATAGCAGTTATATTTCCTGCAAGTTTACCTGTCATATCCTTGAAGTTTATTGTTTTGCCTTCTAAGCTTTTTGAAATCGGCGTATCTGAAACACTAATTGAATATACTGTTTTACTGTCTATTATAGCTGTAGAACTTCCGTCCCAGTAAAAATATTTGGCACCCGCATCACTTAAATTGATTGATGTCATAGTAGTTCTTCTATAATCTTGAGCTTTAATATCGCTCCAATTATCAAAGCAACTGAACCCAAAGATATGTCCAATATTTCCCCAACCGCTCTTATCCCAACGAATTATATCTGTACCAGAAATTTTTTCACCTTTCTGTAAAGTACCCCAAGTATCAACAAACATATAGACATTATTATTCCATTCATCAGAAAAGTTTGATATATCCAAATAGACATATTTCGATTCTAAAGTTATGCTTGCCGCATCAGCTTTTTTTCCGCTGAAAAGATTCATAGGAAAAATGCCTATGAGTATCATTAAGGCACATAAGATTGCCACACTTGATGTTAGTTTTCGTTTAGATGTTATTATCATAAAGCATAAACCTCCATAAATCTTTTTGCATCTCATAATGGAATGTAGCCTACTGTTTACATGAATTTTCTTAATCTTTTTTCGATTATAGCATTTTTATGCAAAATCGTCAAGATTTAGGTAAAAAAAGTCATTATTTTACAATTATTTCTTATAATAATATGTATATTAGGGCAAATGTAAGCATTTTAGTTTTTACACTATTGTGCAAGTTTGGTTATTATGATACGAGTATCAATTTTTAAAACAACAAATAATGAAAAATTATCCAATAAATGCAAAAATTGTACTCTCCTTTTAAAACAAAAATTCTCTCGAA
>OGPT01003889.1_pt1 | contig 10259 bp, 5 predicted proteins | sample 1552951 | NCBI WGS metagenome assembly OGPT01 (sample SAMEA2580224, study PRJEB22360) | human gut metagenome | biome: human gut; feature: human-associated habitat; material: faeces | place: Denmark | collected 2008/2010
CGGCTGCCGCTTCTTGTCCCTACTGCGGAAATCCCGTTGTTATGGCCGGAAGGCTTGCGGGAGACCTTAAGCCCGATTATGTGATTCCCTTTAAGCTTGACAAAAAAGCGGCAAAGGAAGGGCTTTCCCGTCATATTAAAGGAAAAAGGCTTCTTCCGAAAATATTCAAGGATCAAAACCATATTGATGAAATAAAAGGCGTATACGTTCCCTTCTGGCTTTTTGACACAGACGCCGAGGCGGGAATACGATATAAAGCCACAAAAGTGAGAAGCTGGAGCGATAGCGACTATATCTATACCGAGACGCGTCACTATTCGGTCATACGGGAAGGTTCGCTCGGCTTTGATAATGTTCCTGTTGACGGCTCCTCCAAAATGGAGGATGCGCTTATGGAGTCGATAGAACCCTTTAATTTTTCGGAAGCAGTTGACTTTCAGACAGCCTTTCTGTCCGGCTATCTTGCAGACAGATATGATATATCCTCTGAAAAAAGCCAGCCGCGCGCCAATGAACGGATCAAGCGCAGTACGGAAGAAGCATTTGCCTCCACCGTTACAGGTTACAGTACCGTAGTGCCCGAAACAAGCAGTGTGCGTTTTTCGGGTGGAAAGATCAAGTATGTTCTTTATCCCGTTTGGCTGCTTAATACAACATGGCAGGGAAAAAAGTATTATTTTGCTATGAACGGTCAGACCGGAAAATTTGTCGGAGATCTTCCTCTCGACAAAAAAGCCTATTGGAAATGGCTGGGAATTTGGGCGGGAATATCCGCCGCTGCCGTAATGCTTATACAGCTGATTACTTTGTATATATAAGAGGGGAAAACAATGAAGAAAAAAATATTATCTTTTTTGGCTATATTTTCTCTTATTCTTTTCACTCTGTTGACAGCTTCAGCCGAAGAAATTCCGACAGAACGGCAGCTTCCGAGATTGGTTGACAATGCCGGATTGCTTTCTGACAGCGAACAGGATGCCCTGCTTGCCAAGCTGGACAGCTTGAGCGAGTCGCTGAAGTGCGATATAGCCGTTGTTACCGTTAATTCCCTCGGCGGAAAGAGCGCTCAGGCTTATGCCGATGATTTTTTTGACTATAACGGATACGGTTACGGAAAGAACGATGACGGAGTGCTCCTGCTGATTTCAATGGAATACCGCGATTGGGCGATTTCAACCTATGGAACAGCGCACGGGAGACTCTCAAGTTCCGATCTTGGCAGCATTGAAGATAAAATGCTTCCCTATTTAAGCGCCGGAGACTATTATATGGCTTTTGACAGCTTTGCTGAGAGTTGCTGTGATTTCATTTCTCCCCAATGGGGCAAGATGATTGTGATTTCTCTTGTGATCGGAGCTGTGATCGGTTTAATAGCCGTTACTGTTATGAAAGGAAAGCTCAAATCGGTTACAAGGCGCAATGAAGCATCGGATTATGTCCGAGCAGGAAGTCTTAGCATTACAAACAGCAGCGATATATTTCTTTACCGTACGATGAGCAGAGTAGCAAGACCGAAGGATGAAAATCGCTCCGGAGGAGGCGGTTCTCACGTAAGCTCATCAGGACGCTCGCATGGCGGCAGAAGCGGTAAATTTTAAGGCAACACCGCCGGGTTCACGGCTTGCATCTTGACGGCATATCTGTTTGTCTATTCACCGTCTTACTTCACAAATTTTGTTGGTAGAGGGGCACTCTTGCCTTCTCAGGCTTATATCGTTTGACGAAAAATACGACTGTGTAGCTGTACCGTCAGAACCTGACGGTATATTGCCTTAAGACAATGCCGCTGGGTTTACGGCTGACGCCTTAAGCGCATATCAATCCCGCGCAGCTATACGCTTAGGAATAGTACGAGATTGCCTTCATAAAGCTTTCGTCTATTTTAACCCGAAAATATAAGCGATTATATTTTTTGTTTCCGGTCCGGAGGCGGTAACGATGTTTTGGCAATTCGGGAATCCGGTATCATTGCTTGCTTCGACATCAGCGCAATCCCTGTAAATTCCCGAAGCGGCCATACCGGTTTGATGAATGAAAGCGATCATGCCTGCGGCTTTTATCTGAGTGCAGTGCCTAAGCCGGTATACGAACTCAATATTCGTCAAGCTCAAAGACAAACGGTATAGACTCCGCTGCTCCTTTTCTTGTAACGGTAATATCGGAAGCTTTTGTTGCAAAGCGCATCGCTTCCTCTGGGGATTTTCCGGAAGCTATTCCGGTGAAAAAAGTGATTGAAAAAATATCCGGTAAAGGTATCTCCCGCAGCCGTGGTGTCAACGGGTTTTCCTTTTCCTGCCGGAATTTCACAGGCGGTTTCGGCATCAAAATACACGGCGCCATGCTTTCCTAAGGTAAGCACGCATCTTGCAGCGGGGTATTTCTGTCTCATGGCGGCTATAATCTGCTCCTTGTCGCTCTTACCGGTAAGCTCGCATCCCTCAATCTCGTTCATAATAAACCAATCTACTAAAGAAAGCGGGTATTGCAGAAGCTTTTCGGATATCGGAGAGGGATTCAGTACGGTGACAAGTCCGCGTTTGTGCGCCGCCTCGATTATATAGCCTACATTGCTGATCTCATTTTGAAGAATGACCATATCTCCCTTTGAAAAATCGGAAAGCACCGCGTCGATCTGCTCCTCTGTGACGGCGGCGTTTGCACCGCTGAAAAGCAAGATGCAGTTCTGCCCGTGCTTGTCAACCTGAATAACCGCATTTCCGGTAGGGACGTCTTTAACTTTTATGTAATCTGTGTTGACACCCGTCTTTTTGAGATAATCTGTAAGAAACTCTCCTTCGTTTCCGATGCAGCCTGCATGAAAAACAGAAGCGCCAGCTTTGGCAAAGGCAACAGATTGGTTTAAGCCCTTTCCGCCGACATTCTTATCCATCGATAATGAGCCTGTGGTTTCACCCGCTGTGACAAAATGATCAACATGGTATACATAGTCTATGTTAAGCGAACCGAAATTGAGAATTTTCATTGTGAGTATTTCCTTTCTTTTTCCGAATTAAAGGCAAATCGTCTGTTTCCACCAATCTGATCATTACCTATAATACCATAAGAACCTTTAAATTTCAGAACACTGACAATATGAGAGATTGGTTCCCAAAAAGCTTCATTACTGATCATATATCCGATAGCAGCCGACGGGAAAAAACCAAATCGTTTTTTAGGGGCAAAATTTTCTGAACCATTGTAACCAAAGTTTCCTTCAATAAAGTAACGGTCCTTATATGAATAGGTGACACGTCCTGCAATACCTTGATTCCTATATGGTAATGACATTATGTATGAATCCGGAAAGTTATCTATTTTTTCTCTCATGTTGAATAAGAATAATCCCCCCACACGATGTGCGTTAGCAAAAAGATTTTCGTATGTTAGTGAAGCTTCCAGATAGGTTGTCCGATTTCCTTTATTATCTTTATATAACACCAAGTAATCATTCCCATCATTATTTTTCGTATACATCAGGTTTCCATCCTCATTACGTCCGGTAGCATAGTAAGTAGATGGATTTTTGGACCGATTCAGATGAGCATAATTATATGCATCCCATGAAAACTTTATATTGGCTTTTAACCCTTTAATCCACGGACTGAAGTCTTGTGTCAATCCAATCAAAGATTGAGCATTATTCGTGAATAATTCATTGTATCCATTGAGATTCAACAAATTATATGGATTATCGCCAATAGTAGGACGCGCCACAGTCCCATCACTATACTTTTTGGGGATAGCAATAGGTATTGTTTTAAACGTGTATATCCATAAGCTAGCATTATTATTAGGCTGCTTCTTCACATCGTATTGATTGGACAGATTGATGTTCAATACCGTATTTTTGAACAAATTGATATCCAAATTTGACCTGAAGTTAAATCTGGACCAACTGGAGGCAGGATTATATCCTAACCCCTTATCCGGTCTAAATACTCCATTTTCTTTATAATAAGAACCAGCTACATAATATTTTACCTTTTCTGACCCGCCAGTTACATTTATGTTCACACGTTCACTGGTTGTCGAATTTTTATATATTTCATCCATCCAATTAATATTAGGATACAGATCGGGATCTGAACCATTCAAATACTTAGCCATGGCTTCTGGTGAGTAGAATTCTTCTCCATTCTTATTATCAGCGTATGCAAAATTATACATCTCCATGAACTCTTGCGCATTGGCCATTTTCGGCATCTTAGTGGGTTGCAGTATTGAAAATTCTGCTCGTGCGCTGATTACAGGTTTGCTTCCTTCTTTTCCTTTACGAGTAGTAATCAATACAACGCCATTAGCACCTCGCACGCCATAAATAGCCGTGGCTGTAGCATCTTTTAGAATAGAAAAGGTCTCGATATCTTCCGGATCAACCAGGTTTAAATCTCTTTCAATGCCATCCACAAGAACTAACGGACGATTATTAGCACCAAATGTACTAACGCCTCTAATCCAGAAGTCAGACCCTTCACCCGGTTCACCACTGCGCTGCACGGCAACAACACCAGCCATTTGTCCTGCTAAGACATTACTTAATTTGTTGACGGAGCGATTGATCTTACCAACCGGAAGTCCTGTAATGGCACCTATCACACTGGCTTTCCTTTGGGTACCATAACCAACTACCGTAACCTCCTTTAATTCAGACGTCAAAGGTTCCATTTTGATTGGAATATCCTTACGCCCATTTACTAGAACTACATTTTTCTGATAGCCGATGTACGAGAATTCCAGTTTTTCATCCGGCGCAACCTCGATTGAGTAATTTCCATCTATATCAGTAATTACACCCTTTGTTGATTTCACTGCTAAAATAGAAACTCCGGGAAGGGGTTGATTAAATTCGTCTAATACACGCCCCTGAACTCTAATGGTACTCTTTTGTTGCGTTTCATCAGGTGTTTCCATGGCCATCACTTGCAATGCAGGCAACAACGACAGAAAAATAATGAGTAAAACCGCTTTTGTGGAAAGATGCTTTATATCATTAAAGACTTTCCTTTTTCGATTGTCGATACATGTTCTCATATTATTACATTTATAAAAAAATTATTAGATATATTACTTCCATTTCATTTATCAAAATAGGGGTTATACTTTATGTATAGCAAATTGGCAATTCTTATAGGATCCTCTCCTGAAGATTCAGAGTATACATTTGTTTGCAATGTCCACTGGTATTCGAATTCTGTGATTAAATTATAGAAAGATTTTTCGTCTATTTCTTTTCCATGCGACATCTCATCAATAGCATATTGGGTGAAAAGTTCCCATCGTTTCCGATAATAAGAATCAGTAAGCCCTCCCCATCCTCTATTCGCATAATCATTTAATTGAGTAGCCTTCTGTCCCCAAGTGGTCAATATACAACGTGCATTTTGTTCATAATATTCTTTCTCTTTGAGATTCTTACCCCAATCGCGAGCATCTTTTATCCATTTGCCTATAGAAAAACTGGACTCACAAGACAATAATCTATCGACATCTGTAAAAAGCGTGTTCATCTTTTCTGCCCACTCTTTCATGCCTTCTATATTTTTCTGTCGATAACAAGCTGTAAATGAATCCCGAAAATCAGAGAATAGATTTCCTAAGACCTGTCTTCCTATGTTTATTACGTCAAATTTATATCCGGATGAATCCACATTTTTTGCTTCCAGGAATTTTCCCCAAATATGCCATAGTTCCTTGTTATCGTAATAGATATCAGGGTGTGTATTCCAACTGTCAGTTCCTTCAAGCATGGGACGGGCGTTCATCAACACTGCTTGTCCTGCAGTGGCGTGATGGATATATATTTTTTTATATAATTGCTGCCAAGCATCTATAATATGGCTACTTTTACTTCCTCCCCGGCATAATGCCCAATTTTTCATCCAGTCTGCATTAGTGATGGTATGACTCCAGGCCTTCTCTAATACAAATTCATACATGAATGGATTTACATCCAGCCCTTCTAAAGTAGCTCCCACTCCGGATATATTTTTTCCTCCTTCAACAAACAGCCGATTCAGCTTAGCACTAACATCATCCACGTGACCTGCCAACATCGAATTTCCACCAAAATTGCCCAAGTAACACCAAATGTATGGCTTTCCATAATATTGCTGTGTCTCTCTCCAAATCTCAACGCTATCGCAATAGTAATCCAGTAAAATTAGTTTATCATCCGGCACTGAATTTAAAAAAGCCTTAATACGAGGTTGACTCCATTTGTCTTTGCTATGATAAAACATCCACGTCATCTGTATCCAATGTGCCAAACTATCTACCTGCTCAATCGAATGGAATATTTTATCTGATACAGTACGTAAGAAGTCCTCATCCCAATTAGGAGAATCGACTTCATTAAAAGGGTCAATGCCATATATATGGTCTGTTCCATAAAGTTTAGTCTGTTTCTCCAAATATCTTTTTTGGATTTTACCGAATAAAGGATCCATCGGATCAATAAAATGACTCCGATATTTTTCATCATAACCTCCCCATTGGCTCATTTGAGTAATTGCGGCATCCGGATATAACCTTTTGAGCTCTGCGGGAACATGGCCGGAGAAAGCCGGCAACACTGGTGTCATGCCTAAAAGTCTTTCCCGATCAACAATCTGTTTCTGCAACTTTCTTTGATTCTTCAGCCAGGATAAGGGTAATGGACTTTGCCAATAGTCAACATTTGACATCCTATGCCACGGCAGATGTGCAGGTCCTGTAAAATATGACCGGATTTCTTGATCTTTTAAGCCCATTTCTTTCCATACATCATACCATATAGCTTCTTGCCCGGTGATAGCAAGCGGTGTGTTCACTCCATTTAATGCCATCCAATCAATTAAGCGTTCCCAGTCCTTCCATTTCCAATAAGGCATTGAATATCCAAATGTGCAATAGTTCAGAAAAAATCTTGTTTTGCACTTTGCGAAAATGGTTATTTTATCTAACAAAACAGGTAGTTGCCGCGGCATTTCTATTTTATCGGTAGCATACCAAGACACATGTGTATGGCAATAATATTTCAGATAATGATTTAACCCTGTTGCCAATGAATTATTGTTATTCCCCGAGATTTTAATTTTATCATTGATAGATTCGATAGTAAAGAAATCATTCTCTAAGGAATCAGGCGCTAATTCAAAAGTAAAATTGCCTGAATGTTCGGGAAACAACCTATTGCACATATCTTTCATAGCCCTATTTTCAGCAAAAACAGGACTGCACCCAAATGATATTATCAGTAGTAATAGAATGTATCGCATCATTTATAGTTGTTATTGTTTATCATTTCTTCTATAACTTTATTTGCTGTCTTAGAGATATCTTTTCTGTTTGATAGTTCCCATAGCGATGTGTTTTTCTCCATTAGGAATTGAGTGCCTACAATCCAGCTTTGTATCCATCCGGTTAGCGTGCTCCATGCTCCCCAACCTGCATCAGCATTCGCAGCCCAATAATTCCAATCCTGATAATTGAAGGCTCTGAACCAAGCTCCATCCACATTTCTGAATTTGTCACTTTTTACCTGAATACGAATCAGAAAGTCTCTCATTTGATTCACTGCTTTTACATAGGTAGAATCATTGGTGGCCTTTGCCGCTTCGCATAATCCCACAAATGCAAAATTGGTTGTATACAGCATATCCGCTACAGGATCTCCATTGTCGAAAATTAAAGAGGCCTCTGTGCTGCCATACGCTTCATTGGAAGGTGAATGCCCGAATGAACTCTTAGATTCATCTCCCAGCTCTTCGCGGATACCTCCACAAGTTACTTGATTTTTAAGTAACTCATTTGTCATATAATGGAGCCATTTCAAATGTTCCTCTGTTGGTTCTACCCGGTATAACCAAGCCAATGGAAGAATCATACGAGCTCTTTCCTGCTGTATACCATTTGTCCACGACCATTGTTCAGGATAGGAAGCCATCATCATAGATAAGGCTTTTTTAGACCTTTCGAGTAACGGCTCATACTGTGTCTGATTATATAACCAAAGGTAGCAAGCCCAATTCCAAGCCTCAAAATGCGCATGAAGGTTCACTGTATTGTTATCATAGAATGACTTCCATCCTCTTTTTTGTATGTCTGTATCAAGCAATGATCCTCCTCTAAAGCCGTTAATGCCAGTCGTTCGGAAATTCCCGATAATTCCTTCGGCTATTTTCTTGTCCCATTCAGTGTCATTTAATAATGCAGATGAAGCTATGACTCCTAAAAGAAAGCGTGCATTATCGTCACCGTAATAGGTACCTTTATGCGTGTAAGCCCATCCTAATAATCCATACGAAGGAGATGCCGGATCGTTTCTTTCCGAATCCCTGTATTCCTTAAAAGAATAATCTATCAGATTGGTGGCTACCTTAGAATATTCATTATTCTCCAATAGATCTCCAGCCGCCGCAAATGCGTATGACGCCTCTCCTTGGACATCTGCTCTCATCCAATATCGATACAATTGACTTCCATCATAACGGATCTCGGACATGTGCCCTTCCAATACTCCTAAACTTCCATCACCATTTTGAAACTGATCTGGTATACTTGGGCCTATAGGCATTGTGCCATCTCCCATATATTTATCAACCCAATTCTGTTTCCATTCAGAATTCACTAGAAAATGCCCATTGTAAAACCATTCGATTCCTTTTTTTATGCTCTCGTAACCTGCATTTTCTGGCAGCACATCGCTGGGGGTATAAGAGGGGGTTATGTAAGTTATCCATGATGAGAATGTGACTGTATTCTTACTAAGTAACCACCTGAATATATATTCATACAATGATTTTATTTTTTGTTCAGGCATATATCTGTCGGATGCAAAATGACTAATGCAGGTTGTGGATACCAGAAGATGCGGAGTTCTATAATATAAAACAGGTCGGGTCTCTGTATCCTTAAGCCCATACACGGCTTTATCAAATCCTGCAACTTTGGCAGCAACAAGTATCGGATGATTGATAGAATCGCTGGTTTCTTTTAAAATACATCTATTAAAAGATAACAAGCTCATGAAAGGAAGTTCCGTGTTAATTGAATCACAGACTACAATCCGCTCTAAATTTAGTGTGTCAGACTTGCTACTATCAGTAGTTCCTATTCTTTGTGGAAATTCAACAAGAACACGCAATGATTTAGCTTCAATCAGACTTTCGTCTTCCTGACTAATGGATGTCCCTTTTACTGGATATGAATCACTTAACAAAAGGACGCCGGATTTTTCTGGAGCATTCTGCAGAGCTTCACTCACGGATGGATAAAATTTCAGAGTGTATCCTTCCTTTTCCAGAAGTTGTACTAAGTCACTGTCAGATCCTCCATAACATGTTATTTCATCTTTCATTTTACAAGATGCAAAAGTTAGGATCAGACAGCATATATATATGATTCGTATGTTTAGCATAAGTGACTTTTTTCATCAATAGAGTTTAACATTTTCCAGCATTGGTACAGTCCTCTTGGCACATGGAAACAACCTTTCCATTTCCCTCCTTTGAGTGGCAGCAACACTTCTCCTTTTCGGTTTAAGTATCCATACCATTCGGAATGCTCTTTATCTTTGAAGTGTGTCCATGTATAATTGTGTACCTTCTCAAACCATTCCATACACTGTTTATCCCCGGTCAATTGATAGCCTTTCAGCAGTGAGATAAGTGTTTCAATATGTACCCACCAAAGTTTTTGGTCCCATTCCAACTGTTGGGGAGGATAGCCATTACGGTCCATAAAATAATAGATACCTCCATATTCTTTGTCCCAACCATATTCAAGCATTGTAAGGGTTATATTCTTCGCCTTTTCTATCAATTCCGGACGGTTCAATCGTTTGCCTAAATCCATGATGAACCACATTGCCTCGATGGCGTGACCCGGAGTCACTTGGCGGCCTTCAAAGCAATCAACAAGATGACCGTCAGTGTCCACATTCTCAACAATAATTCCTCCCAGTTCCGGGCGGTGGAAAACATCCATCACCTCGTGAATGCACGTCTCCATCGTTTGTTCCAGATAATCGCCAGGCAATAAATGCTCAATCTCCAAGGCAAGGTTGCACAGAATCATCGGCAGGGCGAAATTCTTCAGATTTCTCGTCCCCGGATGCAGCTTGTTCCACTTGCCTTTAGGATTATCCACCTTGGAAAGGATAATATCGAAAGTTTTCCTGGCAATGTCTGCATATTCCTGATTACCTGTCGCAAGACTCAATTGTCCGAAAGCCATGGCAGCGAATGTATACGAAAAGATATTGTATGGTTCTACCAATG
>OGPT01003891.1_pt1 | contig 10258 bp, 10 predicted proteins | sample 1552951 | NCBI WGS metagenome assembly OGPT01 (sample SAMEA2580224, study PRJEB22360) | human gut metagenome | biome: human gut; feature: human-associated habitat; material: faeces | place: Denmark | collected 2008/2010
GGGGATAAAGCTGATATCCCGATGGTAAATGCCGATCCGGCTTTCGTGCAAGAACTGAATCACGAGACTTCTTTCTGTTACACGGATGCCAGTCATTTACGGATATCGAATATCCGGTTGACGTATAATTTCCCGCAACAATGGATGAAAAAAATCTGTGTACAGTCTGCCGCTTTGAGCTTTAGTTGTGATAATGTCTATACGTTTGCGTCCAAATACTTTGCAGGTATGGATCCGGAGAATGTTGGCGGTTGGGCGGCACCAAGACGTTTTATATTTGGTTTGAATGTTACATTTTAACGGTAGAAAGTTATGAAAAAGAGATATTTACTTATCGGAGCTCTATTCTTGTTCGCTTGTAACGGACGGCTTGATGAAATGCGCCCGCATAATATGGCAGAGGCGGAGAGTTATTTGAGTAGTTTCAATAATATAGTAAATGCCACTTCGGGGTTGTACGGACAATTTTTGATGCAGGCCGGAGGGTATTCGGAGTCACATCATTATCACGGTTCTTATCACGTGTTGGGTGAATTCCGGGGGAATAATGTCATTTTTGCGGAGGCTTTTCCGGCCCAGATCAGTTTTATGACTTCTCCTGATTATTTGCGAGCCCCGGATGCTCATTTCTTCTTGAACAGTGATCAGAAATCCCAGTCATACGCATGGGCGATGTGGGCAAAAAGTCAACAGTTAATATTGGGGGCTTCACGTAATATCATTGCTATTGATAAATTGTTCGAGGAAACGGTGAATCCGGATGAGAAGCGTGATTTGATTCGTTTGAAAGGGGAAAATGCTTTTTTACGCGGGTTGATGATTTTTAATGCCACGAATGTATTTGGTCGTCCTTTTTGGGATAATCCGGATGCGAATTTGGGAATTCCTTTGGATGTTGAGGCTACCGCGGATATGTTACCTCGTAATACAGTGCGGGAGTGTTTTGAACAAGCCGTTGCTGATTTCAGATTGGCGGCATCTTGTTTGCCGGATGAGCGTTCGGATCGCACGTTTGCTAATAAAGTAGCGTCATTTGGAATGTTATCCAGGGTGTATCTGTATATGGGGGGATTACCGGAGAGTCCCGATGAGGAATACAATCGTTTGGCGGCTGCTTATGCCGATTCTACTTTTAGTTTGGTAAATGATGTGGTGGAGGTTTTGCGTGGGGAAGAATTGAAAGATTTGTATGATAATCCGAAGACGAATAAAGAAATTTTGTTCGCTTTCTTCACGGGTAATTTTCCGAGTGGTGTAGGTAATGCCGTACATGGTTATTATTCTTGGAGCGGTTACGAGTCAGAGGCTAGCACTAGCGTGTATTGTTGTGAAATTTCACGTGATTACGAGAAAATCATGGATAAAGAGAACGATTTGCGGTGGCAGTATTTCACGGAACCTTCCGTGCGACATGCAGGACGTTTCAGTACAACAAAATATAACGGGGGAGCGGATAGGGTCTTCGATGATTACTACTCTTTCATTTGTCCTTCCGTGTTTATCCGTGCCGGAGAGGTTGTTTTGAACAGGGCAGAGGCTTACGCTAAATTGGGTGAGGACGCAAAGGCCTTACGAGATTTGAACGAGATTCGTGATCGGGCAGGTTTGGAAGAATTATCCGGATTAAGCGGAAACGACCTGTTTGAAGAAATATTCATGGAACGTCGTCGGGAGCTGGCTTTTGAGGCTTTGACGTACTATGATTATGTACGTAACGGATTGACTATGAAACGGGAGGAAGTGTCCGTGTCTTATAGTAACTACACGGGAGCGCAATATAATGAGATTGACCCTAAAACATCCCGTCGGACGGTATGTTTGATTCCAGCCGAGGAGTTGCTATTGAATGATAAGTTAGTACAGAATGATTATTAAAATAAAAAGTAAGGTATATGATGAAAAAATTAGTTCTGAGTGTTGTCATACTGTGTGGATTCACCATGTCGTTGCTGGCGCAGGGTATCCAGTTTCGTGAAGGTAGCTGGAAAGAAATCCTGGAGATTGCCAAGAAGGAAAACAAATTGGTGTTCGTGGATAATTATACAAGCTGGTGCGGACCCTGTAAAAAGATGGTGAGCGAGATATTCCCGTTGAAGGAAGTCGGGGATTTTTATAATGCTAATTTCATTTGTTATAAACTGGATTGTGAGAAAGGAGATGGTGTGGAAGTTGCGAAAACATACCAGATTATGTCATTCCCTACTTATTTGTACGTGGATGGAAACGGGAAATTGTTTTACCGTTCCGGAGCGTATATGCCTGCAGAAAAGTTTATTGAAGAGGGAAAGATAGCTTTGGCTGAGTTCTCTGACAAGCGGACAATTGAAGAGTGGGAAGCGCTCTACGCTAAGAAAAAGAATAACGCATCTTTCGTGAAAGGATACATTGCCAAGCGTAACCGGGCGAAATTGGATAATGCGGATATTTTTGATCAATACGTGAGTATCGAGAAAGAGAAAAATTTGATGGATACCACGTTCTTGAAAGAGTTATTTGATTATGAGAATAAGCTAAATGCCGGAGGAGCATGTGCTGATTTTATCATGAAGAATTGGGATCGTATTCGTGAGGTGACGGGTATGCAAGATCAAAAGATGGCCGAGATTCTGGGTTATAGCATGGGTTCGTATTCCTATCGTCGTGCCGTGAAAGAGAAAAATGAAGAACGTTTTAACAGCTACCTGAAGGTGATGGCTTTCTTGAATGGGAAGTTGGGAGTGAATGTGGCAAACGAGGAAGTGAAAAGTCGTTCCGGATACTATGCCGCTATTGATGACAGGACGAGATTTGAGGAATTGGCAGAGAAACATGCGGATATTCTTTTTGAAGAGGAAAAAGATTGTTTGAAACGGGATCAGGAAAAATACATGCAATTCTTGCAGGGATTAATCAAGGATGCATCAGGACTTGCATCTCAGACCCCGGAGCAATTGGCTTTTACGATTCAGTTTGCCGGAATCAATGAGTCAGCTTCATTGGCGTTTAATTTCCGTGATCTTGCGGCTAATGTTGCCCGTCTCTCGGATGATCAAAAATTGCTGAATAAGGCCATGACGTGGGCATTAGAAGCAATTACGTTATTCGGTAATTTCACTTGCTATGAAACGTTGGCCGAGGTGTTATACAAGATGGGATACCAGAAAGAGGCTCTTTGGCAAATAGAAAAAGCGCTGGATAAAATGCCGGCAGGGAATGATGCTATTGCTGCACGTATTCACGGGAAGTTGGATAAAATTAAAAATAATAAATAATGAAAATGGTATTTTTACTTGGAATTGTAGCCCTGTTGACAGGGTGCAATTCCATTCAGAAAGACGAGTTTGTGATCACGGGAACAATCAGTTCTTATCCGAAAGAGGTTTTGATTTGTGCCTATCAGACGAACGGTGATTTTATATTGGACACGATCCGGGTGGAAAATGGAAAATTGAGTTACCGGAAGAAATTGCAGGAACCGGTTGTTGCTTCGCTCGTATCGAGAGACCCGCATAATATTATTCCGTCGGGTATGGGAGTTGTACCCGGACCGAGTGTCACGTTATTCATGGAGCCGGGGACGAAATTGGAGATTAACATGGATAACGCCCGTTGGCCGGAGTTGCAATGGAAAGGTGGAGCGTGGAACAATGGCTTGATGAAGTTGTATGCCAAAACATTGCCTTTGGAATACGAGATGTTTGAGTTGTTGCGTAAATCATACGTTTCAGGGGTAACTGAAGACGAGAAGGTTGCTTTAGGAGAGCAACGGATGGCTTTAGCTGAAAAAGAGAAAGAAGAAAAAATCCGTTTTATCAAAGGGAATCCGTCCAGTTACGCGGCCATGTATCTTTTAAATGGAATGCGTAATGATTTCACTTTAAAGGATTACGCGGCTACTTTTGCAGCTTTCGATCAAGCCTTGCGGGAAATGCCTTTGGGTAAGGAGATGCAAGGAGCCATTGACATTGCCTTGCGTACAGAAGTAGGTGCTATTGCCCCGGATTTCGAAAAAGTAGATAAGGATGGAAATACCATACGTTTGTCGGATTACAGGGGAAAATATGTGTTACTGGATTTCTGGGGTTCTTGGTGTAGTCCTTGTCGGGATTCACACCCTCACCTGAAAGAAATCGAGGCAAAATACCGGGATAAAGGTTTGGTAGTTATTAATGTTGCAACAGAAAACGGTTCCAAAGCTCGTGAAATATGGTTGCAAGCTATTGAGGAAGATGGTATGACATGGACGCAGATCCTGAATAACGAGGGAAAGAATAAATGTGACGTGGTGAAAGACTATGCCATCACGGCATTCCCGACTAAAGTGTTGATTGATGGTGATGGGAAAATTGTTGTACGTGCAGTGGGTGAATCCGAGCCAATAGATGCGAAGTTGAAGGAAGTATTCGGAGAATAAACGATAAGTAGGAAGGTTGAGGGATTGTCGGGCTGTAATTGTCCGGCACTCCCTCTTTTTCTGTCCGGAGCGTTGATGTCGTCATTTGTGGACGTTATTGCACGTCATTCTATTATTTTTACACAAAATCTTACTATCTTTGTCCATAGTATGAAATGAAATGAACTATGGAAAACAGATTAAATGTAGGAATCACGCATGGGGATGTAAACGGAATATCTTATGAGTTGATCATAAAATTGTTGGCAGAGAATCGAATTTGTGAGTTGTGTGTTCCTATTCTATACGGGTCGCCTAAAGTGGCAGCCTACTACCGGAAGGTATTAAATATTGAAAACTTCAGTTTAAATATGATTCGTGAGCCGGGTGAGGCCAACGGGAAACGATCCAATATCATCAATTGTGTGGATGATAACGTGAAGGTTGATCTTGGAAAAGAGACACCCGAATCAGATCAGGCTACCATGATAGCCTTGAAATATGCCTTGGATCAGTTGGATCGGGACGAGATTGATGTGTTGACGCTGGCTCCCCAGGGACCGAATGCATTCTTTACGGAAGAGGCCGGGTCTTTGGTGGAATATTTGGGTAAGCGTTATAATACCACGGATATTATGTCCATCTTGGTGAGCGAAAAGATGAAGATGGGTTTCGTGACCGAACAGGTTAAATTGCGGGATGTGCCGCATCAGGTTACACAAAAGAATATTTTCAAGAAGTTAACCTTGCTGGATGATACTTTGCGTCAGGATTTTACTATTTTGAAACCCAAAATCGCTGTTCTGGGATTAAACCCGCAGGTAAATTGCGGTCAGAATGGTGATGAAGAAGTGAATATTATTACTCCGGCGATTGAGCGAGCCCGGGAAGAGGGAATTATGGCCATTGGCCCATTCTCTGCTGAGCGTTTCTTCTCGGAGAGAATGTACGAGAAATTTGACGCTGTTCTTGCCATGTATTACGATCAGGGGGTTGTGGCATTTAAGTCAGTGGATGAAGAAAGTGCCGCTTGTTATATTGCCGGGTTACCCGTGATTTGTTCGATGTCTTTAACAGATCCTCATTATGATATTGTAGGTCAAAATCTGGGTGATGAACAAGGACTTCGTAATGCTCTTTATTTGGCGATGGATGTTTGCGTGCATCGGGAACAAAATATAGAATTGCAGAAAAATCCGCTCCCACATTATGATATTGCCGCAAATAGTAATGAAAGTGATTTGAATGTGGAACAGATAGAAGGGGTAAAAGAAGAACTTGAGGATTAACTTCTTTTTCGTAAAATTAAAAACGGGATTCCTTGTTCGAATCCCGTTTTTGTTTTTAGGCCTCTGCAACCAGTTCGGCTATATCTTTTACCGGGATTTCCGGGGAGGTTTTACCTAATGTCTTTTTGCATAGGGGACAAGCCGTGACAATAATGTCCGGTTGGTATGCTGCGTATGCTTTCACGGTATCACTACTGATTTTCGTTTTTTGAGTGGAATCAATGGCCGTGTTTGCCAAGCTACCCCCGCAACAGAGTGATTTCTTCCCGTCATAGGCAGTCGAAATTTTCCGGCTTACTTGTTTCAGCACACTTTCGGGGGCATCCACCACATCACAACCTCTTCCCAGTTCACATGGATTGTGGAATACGGTTTTCAGATCAAGCGTGTTAACCTTTAATATTCCTTCCCGGATCAGCATGTCGATATATTCCGTGTGGTGCATGACTTTTATATTCAACAGGTAATCTTCCTTGAACGTTTTGTAACAGATCGGGCAGGAGGTGACCAAAATGTCTGCTTGTGAGGCGTCGATCATTTGCAGGTTTTTGTCCATGATTACTTGTGCTGCTTTCCAGTTCCCGGAAAGAGCTAATGGACGCCCGCAACATACTCCGGCTTGTTCATCGATAAACGTGTAGTCCGCTTTTGCTTTCTCGAAAATCTGTTGCATGGATTTTATAATGCCTGGGGTAAGGTGACTCATACATCCGGCAAAATAAGCGACTTTAGCAGGTTTCACTTCCGGTTGGGGCACATAAGCATACGTGTCTTTTGTAACTCTTGATATATCCGGTCTTTTGCTTTGGCGGATGGCATTCAAGTTGATACCCACGGGACATGAATCCTCGCAGCGTCCGCACATCAGGCAGTTTTCTGCTTGTTGGGCATATTCTTCGTGATTGCGCAGGCGACGAAGGAAATAGACGGGTTGGGTATCATTTATATTACATGACGTGTTCAGTTGGCAGGTGTTGATACATATTCCACAACGGGAACAGGAATTAACCTGTATTTCACTGAATCCGTTATATTCCTTGCCTTGTTTTACTCCCCAGTTTTTCAGGAAGATATAGACCATTTCAGTCGGGATATGCATATACCGGGAAAATGGTAATAGTAGGAAGAATAGGCCAAGCAAGGAGGAGTAAAGCCACCAGGCAGGATAAGATAGACTTTCCAAGGGTAGAAATCCGCTGAAAAAGTCACCAGCATTGTGCGTGAGGAAACTACCCCCACCATTCAGGCCGCTTGTGAAACTTTCTGCCAGAAAACGTACCGGGAAAATGAGCCAGAGTACGGTTAGTATAAGCAAATCGTAAGCCCGTTGTTTCGTGGTCTTCTTCATGCCGAAAATACGGGAGCAGAAACGTTTGGTGACAGCCAGTAAGATCCCGATTAACAGGAACGTCAGTATCAAGTCCATCAAGAATGCGAAAAACTCGCTGTACGGGAATGTCTCTTTTGCCGGATGGAAATAACGGAAAAAGATAGCAAAATAAGGTGGGTTGAAAGCACTGGTATGATAAACCATAGATTCGATTTTCCCGACAACAATCAACAAGAACCATCCGAAAGCAAAGGTCATGTGCATGTATCCCAGCATCGGGTTCGTTTTGAATATATTGTGATGCAACAAACTTTCCCGGAAAATTTCCCAGCCGGAACGAATGGTTTTAAAGCTGAACAAGCCTTTGCGAATTTTTTTACGTTCTTCTTTCGGAAAGCTCTTGATCCACTTGTAGTATCTCACACACAAGTACCCCAGTAGCACGACCAGACCGATCGTGAACGGCAGGACAAAGTGATCGTAATATATTTTGTTCGTGTATTCGTATTGCTGCATAGTAATTGGTTTCAGCTTTTCAATTTTGTTTTTATATAGTTGAGCATTTCTAAAATCATCTTCCGGGTTTCCACGCCTCTCGGACAGACCAACATACATTTCCCGCACAACATACATTTCTGTAATTGCTCTTTCGCCTCTTTATTTTCGCCTCGTTTCATGAGCATTTGTATCTTCCGGATATTAAAGTCCGTGAGATTTCCTGCCGTGCATCCTGCCGTGCATCCGCCACAGCCAATACATAATTTGCTGCTGGGAACGACACGTGCAATATGTTCCGTCATGGATTTGTCGTTCGTATCATAATTGATACTTCGTGTTTCCGATATGCTATAACCCCAAAAATTGATCATCTCTTAATTTTAAATCTTCTTTTTTAATATATACATATAACCCTTTATACTTTAATACTTCATTAATATCGTTATAGCCTTCCATCGTAATCATTTCAAAATTTTTATGATGTCTATAACTTTTAATAATTTCTTTTTCTTTTTTTCTACCAATATAAATAGGCATACCAACTACAAAAACACTATCTTTTTTTTCAAAATCAGATAAAATCCTAATTTCTCCCTTGATACCATGAGTATTTACTATTTTTCCAATATAGATATATTCTTCCACTTATTAGTCCCTCCTTGATAGTTCATATAATAAAATACTAGCTGCAATTGCGACATTTAAACTTTCTACTTCATGATTTAATTCAATATAAATAAATTTATCACACATATCTAAAATATCAGAATCTACTCCTCTACCCTCATTTCCCATAATAAGAGCATACTTTTCTTTGTCACGCTTTTTTAAAGTTCTAATGTCTGTTCCATATTCTACTTTTGTGCCATAAACCGGAATTTCTTCTTCTTTTAAATTAAGAATCAATTCTTTTAAATCTCTATTTACAATATTCATATGAAAACCAATTCCTTGTGTAGAACGAATTACTTTTTCATTGTATAAATCGACACAACCGTTTCCAAGCACTACCGTATCTACACCAAAAGCTTTACTACTACGAATAATAGTACCTAAATTACCAGGATCTTGTACTCTATCTAATAATAGTAACTTATTTCCTAATTCACTATTTTCCTCTTTCTTTTTACAAATACCAATGATATGGGTAGGAGTTTCTAAAGAAGATAGTTTATTTAATATTTCTTTACTTACATAAGTAATGGGTACATCTAAAATAGTTACTTCATCTTGTTCAATTAAAATTTCTTCTAATAAATTACTACGGTATGCTTCTACTACCAAGTGTTCTCCTTCTACTAAAAATTCATTATAAAAATCACGGTATTTTTTCTCTTTTAACTTTAAATATTTTTTAATTTTTTCATTATCACAACTAGTAATTAACATATTTTTCTCCTTTAATAATTCTTCATAATACGACGCACTTCTCTATAATTTGGGTAGTTTGCTTCTACTACTTTCCAAAAACGATTAGAATGATTCATTTCTATAAAATGAGATAATTCATGGACAATAACATAATCTAAGCAAAATGGTTCTTTTTTTATTAATTCTAAGTTAAGTGTTACTCTCTTTAATTTAGAGTTACATACACCCCAACGAGAAGTCATTTTGCGAATGGTTAAAGATGGATAAGGTATTTTTCTATCAAAGTTATGATACCAATAATCTAGTCTTTCTTTAAAAAGAAGACTTGCTTCTTTTTTTAACCATTTTTCACTATCAAAATCAGTTGGTACAAATATTTTATTTTCTCCAATAATTGGTTTATCAGTATTCGTTTTCACAAAATCATATTTTTTACCAAGATAATAAAAATCTTTTTTTAACTCTTGTTTATATGTTTGCTTTTCGTACATTTTAATAATAGAAGGCATATTTTCATCAATAATTTCTTTTATTTTTCTTTCACTCATGAAATATGAAGTAGTTACATATAGGTTTAAATCTTCTTTAATTCGTAAATAAGTATTTTTATTTCCTCTTTTTTTTAAAATGATTACTTCTACTTTTTGATTATTTATATTGATATTCATTAAAATCACCACTTGAATCTTTTAATATTTTATCATAGTAAGATTAAAATTACTATATTTTAGTATAAAACTGTTTATTTTTACCACACTATAATTGAGGAGGAGAATAATTATGAATTTAGATATTAGAAGTCATATTATTAATAATTTTAAGGGTGATGATACAAGCGTATTAAAAGACGCAATTGAAGAAAGTATCAAAAACAATGATGAAATTACTTTACCAGGTATGGGAGTATTTTTTGAACTTGTTTGGCAAAAATCTGATGAAGATATGAAAAATAAAATTCTTAATATTCTAGAAAGTTGTGTAAAGGGAGCTTAAGTAAGCTCTTTTTTTATACATAATAAAACCCGAGTAAAAACTCGAGCTTATTTTCATAATGGTGCCAGTAAGGAGCAGGTCTAACAACTCCTAGGCTAAAAGATAATGGTAAGTAATAAATTTACTAACTGAATTAATTATACCAAAATCTACCATTGATATCAATACACTTAAAAATAGAATTTTTTTCTTTGGTTACCTTCTAATAATAATTCTTGATTTTTAGAATTTGCTTCTTCTAATTTCTTATTTAAGTTTTTAATTTCTGATACAGGTTGTGAATTATTAATTGATAATAAATTAATGGCTTTATTTGCTTGATCTAACTTATAATTTACTTTTTCAAATTGTCTATAAAAATCATTTATATATCCTTTTTGTGTCATATAATTTCACCTATATCTT
>OGPT01003894.1_pt1 | contig 10253 bp, 10 predicted proteins | sample 1552951 | NCBI WGS metagenome assembly OGPT01 (sample SAMEA2580224, study PRJEB22360) | human gut metagenome | biome: human gut; feature: human-associated habitat; material: faeces | place: Denmark | collected 2008/2010
CCAGATCGGCGCGGCCCGCGGCGTGGCTGGGGTCCACGATGACCGGCAGATGGGTCAGGCGCTTCAGCACCGGAACGGCGGACACATCCAGGGCGGCGCGGGCGGGGGCCAGGCCGCTGCGGATACCACGCTCGCAGAGGATGACCTGCGTATTGCCGCCGGACAGGATATACTCCGCGGACAGCAGCAGCTCCTCCACCGTGGCAGCGGTGCCACGCTTGAGCAGGATGGGCTTGCGGGTGCGGCCGAGAGCCTTCAGCAGGGCGAAGTTCTGCATATTGCGCGCACCCACCTGCAGCACGTCCACATCAGCCAGCGCGTCCAACTGGGCGGGATCGGTGATCTCGGTAACGGTGGGCAGGCCCGTATCACGGCCGGCCTGTACCAGCAGCGCCGCGCCCTGCTCACCCAGACCCTGGAAGGTGTAGGGCGAGGTGCGGGGCTTGAAGGCGCCTCCGCGGAGCATGACGGCCCCGGCGGCCTTTACGGCGGCGGCGACGGTCTGTATCTGGTATGCGGACTCCACGGCACAGGGCCCTGCGATCAGGCAGAAATCCGCGCCCACGCGGACATCGCCCACCGGCACCACGGTATTCTCCGGATGAGTGCTCCGGGCGGCCAGGTGATAGGCCGGGGTCAGGCGGCGGGCCTCCTGCACATAGGGCAGAGCCTGAAGCGCGGCGGGGTCCAGCCGCCACGTCTCTCCCACCAGGGGCAGAAGGATGGATGTCTCCCCCGCTACGCAGCCGCCCTTGACGTTTTGCAGAGCCAGCTGGGCCAGCAGCTGGCGGATGGCAGGCTCCGGGGTGTTCTTTTGCAGTACGAGTATCATAACGGATCGCTCCCTGTATTGTAGTCAGGTGGTTATTATAGCGTATCCCATCGGTTTTTGCAATCCGTGAAAAGCGCATATTGACAAAAACAGGCAGGCCATATAATATACTGTATTACAAATGGGCGTTCTGCGTGCCCCCTTCCCTGCCGCAGACACAGCGGAACAAAGGAGTAAAAAGGAGAAATAATGGAACGGAAATTTACACTGAGCTGCTGCTCCACGGTGGACCTGCCTTATTCATATATGGAGAGCCGGGACATCCCCGTGCTGTTTTACACCTACGTGGTGGACGGGCAGACCTATGACGACGATATGGGCCGCGATCCGGCGGCGCTGCCCCGGTTTTACGGCTTTCTGAAGGCGGGCAAGCTGCCCCAGACCAGCCAGATCAACGTAGCGGGGTATATGGACTTCTTCGAGCGCCTGCTGCAGAAGGGCGGCGATGTGCTGCACATCGCGTTCACGTCCGGGCAGTCCTGCTCGGTGAACAACGCCTATCTGGCGGCAGCAGAGCTGAAGGACAAGTACCCCGGGCAAAAGCTGATCGTCATCGACTCCCTGTGCTCCTCCAGCGGCTACGGCCTGCTGGTGGACTACGCCGCCGATATGCGGGACGCGGGTGAGGACATCGACACCGTGGCCCAGTGGGTGCTGGACAACCGGAACAAGGTGCATCACCAGTTCTTTTCCAGCGATATGACCCAGTTCCGGCGGACAGGCCGGGTATCCGGCGCGGCGGCCACGGTAGCCACGGTGCTGAACATCTGCCCCATCATGCGGCTGGACGACAAGGGCGCCATCAAGGCATACAGCAAGGTGCGGGGCAAGAAAAAAGCCGTGGAGACTACGGTGGACACCATGGAGCAGCACGCCCAGGGCGGCCGGGACTATGACGGCAAGTGCTTTATCTGCCACAGCCAGTGCCCGGAGGACGCCCGGCTGGTCATGGACGCCGTGGAGGAACGGTTCCCGAAGCTGAAGGGGAAGGTACGCCTGTGCGACATCGGCACCATCATCGGCAGCCATGCCGGACAGGGCACCGTGGCGGTGTTCTTCATGGGCGACGAACGGCCGGAGATGGAATAAGGGAAGAGGCAGGAATAGTCCTGCCTCTTTTCGTTCTCTTGGGCTTTAATCCGCATAGCCAATAATATCTCTTTCCACCGTATGTATCACCTCTTCGGGTACATCTTTCACGAATAATCTATAAACCCGGTTCAAACGCGGATTATATATCCCAAGGTATTCAATTTTTTCAAACTCCGGATGTACAGAGCGAAGCCCCATCCTCCAGTACATAAGCAACTGCAAGGTGTGTCTCGTCGTTATTGATGCAGAAGTAACCTTAAAGTCCCACAAAGTATCCTCCGTAATGAAATCTCCATCGCCTGCCTGCACTATATCGGTATATCCGCCCTCGAATGTGAATCCTTCCAAAATTATCGGACCATACTCCTCGACAAACTTCAAAGACCGTTCGACCATAATCCGAACATTTCCTATTGTTGACTTATCAACCAATATCCAGTCAACGCTGAGTAAACAGAAAGAGACGCGCTGCGGCGCGTCTCTTTTTTGCTCTTTTCCTTATCTTCCGGTCATGACGGTCATGACCTCGAACTCCTCGTGGTTCAGGGTCTTGGTCATGGCCAGGCCCTCGTCAATGTCCACGTTGCTGATCCGGTCGCCCTTGGCGCAGACGATGCGGTTGGTCTTGCCCTCCGCCAGCAGCTGCACCGCCTCGTAGCCCATGCGGGTGGCGGTGACGCGGTCCTTGGCGGTGGGGCTGCCGCCCCGCTGGATGTGGCCCAGAATGGTGACGCGGGGGTCCAGCCCCAGCTCCTTTTTGATCTGCTCACCCACAGCCATGCCGCTGGCGGCGCCCTCAGCCACCACGATCATAAAGTTGGTCTTGCCGCTGATACGGGCGCGGCGGATCTTCTCAGCCACGTGCTTTTCAAAGTCGTAGGGGCGCTCGGGCACCAGCACGGCGGTGGCGCCGATGGCCACGCCCACATACAGCGCCAGATAACCGGCGCGGTGGCCCATGACCTCCACCACGGAGCAGCGCTCGTGGGACTGCATGGTGTCGCGGAGCTTGTCCATACACTCCACGGCGGTGTTGGCCGCGGTGTCGAAGCCGATGGTGTAGTCGGTGCAGACGATGTCGTTGTCGATGGTGCCGGGGATACCCACCACGGAAACGCCGAACTTGGACAGGTCCTGCGCGCCGCGGAACGTGCCGTCGCCGCCGATGGCCACCAGGCCGTCCAGACCGATGAGCTTGCAGGTGGCGTAGGCCTTCTCCTGCCCCTCCTTGGTGCGGAACTCGTCACAGCGGGCGGAGTACAGGATGGTGCCGCCGCGGTTGATGATGCGGCTGACGCTGGCGTTGTCCATCTCGACGATGTCGCCGGAGATCAGGCCCTGATAGCCGCGGCGGATGCCCACGCACTCGATGCCCCGGGCGTTGGCGCTGCGGACCACGGCGCGGATGCAGGCGTTCATGCCGGGGGCGTCGCCGCCGCTGGTCAGCACACCGATACGTTTGACTGCGTTTTTCATACGCTATTCCCTCACTTTGCCAAGGGGCGGTGCCCCTGAATATGCAGGCACATTGTACCATACGTTTGGTCTGTTTTCAAGTCCTTCGGCGAGCCGCGGCAAATTTTTGCCTGTACAGTCCGTCGGTTTTGTGGTATCATCCCTATGATAAACGAAAGGAGCGACCGTCATGCACCCACAATTCGCAGAATTGACGCCCAACTGGTTCAATCGGGCGTTCATATACACCGGCTCCATCGGGGAGTTCCGCTACCGCTTCGATGGGGATAAGGACGCGGGAATCCTGCACACCGCCGTATACAGCAATGTATGCTACGAGCTGGCGCAGGACAAGGAGGAACGGGATTTCACCTGGGACGAGGCGGGCGTGGAGACGCTGAAGGCCTGGCTCCAGGAAAAATATGAGGCATACTGCACGGCGCAGAAATGACAAAAGCACCCCCGCGGGGTGCTTTTTTGCGTCAGTCACGCCAGGTGCTGCCCAGGAACAGCGCCAGCAGGGGCATCAGCTCCAGACGGCCCATGAGCATCTCCAGCGACAGCACCAGCTTGCTCAGGGGCGAGAGGATGGAGAAATTCTCCATGGGGCCGAGGATGCCCAGGCCGGGGCCCACATTGCTGATACAGGTCAGTGACGCGGCGAAGGACTCCTGGAAGCCATAGTTGTCCCAGCTGACCACCAGCGCACCGGCCAGCAACACCAGCAGATAGGCGCAGATAAAGGAGCTGGCGGCGGAAACGACGCGCTCCTCCACGGCCTGACCGTCCATCTTAATGACGCTGACATGGTTTGGATGGGCCAGACGCTTCAGCTCGCGCTTGAGACTCTTGCACAGAATGGCGATCCGGGATATCTTGATACCGCCGGAGGTGGAGCCGGCGCAGCCGCCGGTGAACATCAGCATCACCAGTGCCATGCGGCAGAAGGTAGGCCACAGGGCGAAGTCCACAGTGGCGAAGCCGGTAGTGGTGATGATGGTGACGGTCTGGAAAGCAGCATCGGTGATGGAGTCGTGGAAGCCCACACCGGCCTGCGCCCACAGATTGACACACAGCAGCAGCGTGGTGGCGGTCACCACGCCCACATAGATCCACAGCTCCTCGCTGCGGAGCGCCTCCTTCACCCTGCCCCGGACAGACAGGAACATCAGTGAGAAGTTGACGCCCGCCAGGAAGGAGAACACGGTGACGGTCCACATGACCGCCTTGGACGCACCGGCTAGGGAGGTATCATAAATCGAGAAGCCGCCGGTGGCCATGGTGGTAAAGCTGTGGCAGACGGCGGAGAACCAGCTCTCGCCCGCCAGACGCAGGGCCAGCACCTCGCAGAGGGTCAGCACCACATAGATGAGATACAGTATTTTGGCGGTACCGCCCACCTTGGGCACCAGCTTGGTCTTGATGGGGCCGGGGCTCTCGGCCCGCATGAGGAACACCGCGCCCTCGCCCAGCTTCGGCGTCAGCGCCAGGAACAGCACCAGCACACCCATGCCGCCCATCCATTGGGTCAGCGAGCGCCACAGCAGCACGCTGCGGGGCAGGTGGGACACGGCGGTGAAGGTGGACGAGCCGGTGGTGGTCAGGCCGGAGACCGTCTCGAACAGGGCGTCGATATAACTGTCCAGAACGCCGGTGAACACATAGGGAAGCGCGCCGAACAGTGCCAGCAGCACCCAGCTGAGGGCCACTGCCGCAAAGCCGTCGCGGCTGTGCATCTGGGTCTTTTTCACCGGGATCAGATGCAGCACCGTGCCCGCCGCGGCACAGAGCAGCGCCGTCAGGAGAAACTGCTGCCAGCAGGTCTCGGCATAAATACAGGCCGTCAGTGCCGGCAGCAGCAGGAAGCCTGCCTCGACCCACAGGATGTAGCCCATTGTGTGTGAGAGCAATCGAAAGTTCATAGAAAATACCTCAAAGAAAAGGTGAAAAGCCTTCGGGTATTATATAACCGCGTGGGACGGGTGTCAACCTCAGTCCAGCTTGCCCTCCAGCGCCGAGAACAGGGCGGGCATATCCACGTCCTTGCCGGTGAACATCTTGAAGGCACGGGCCGCCTGGTAGAGCAGCAGGTCGATGCCGGACACGGTGGGCAGGCCGCGCTTTTCTGCCTCGCGCAGCAGCATGGTCTGCCGGGGGTTATAGACCAGATCGTAGACGGTGACGCCTGCCGGGGCGTCACGCAGGAGGCCCAGGTCGGAAAACTCCTTCATGCCGGCCATTCCCAGAGAAGTGGCGTTGATGAACAGGTCGCTCTCGGCCATGGCATGGCGGACGGGGAAAATGCCGAAGTAGATGAACTGCGCCTTATCCGGGTAACGCGCGGCCAGATCCTGGGCCGGATAGACGCTGCGGTTGGTGACGAAAATCTTTTTCACACCGGCGCCGACCAGCGCATCACAGATGGCGTCTCCGGCGCCGCCGGTACCCAGCAGCAGCACGGTCTTGCCCTCCGGCTCCAGGCCGCGGGCGCGCAGGCTGTCCACAAATCCCCGGCCGTCAGTGTTATAGCCGATGGCACGGCCGTTTTTGATGCAGACGGTGTTCACCGCACCGCAGGCGGCCGCCGCAGGGCTCAGCTCATCCAGCAGCGGCAGGATGGCCTCCTTGTGGGGCATGGTGACGTTGAACCCGGCACAGCCGCCGGCCTTGGCCTCGGCCACGAAGTCGGCCAGATCGCGGGGCTGAACGCGGCGGACTTCATAGGTGTAGTGTACGCCGGTCTGGGCGATCATGGCGCCGTGGAGCAGCGGCGAAAGGCTATGATCCACGGGGTCGCCGATAAGATAGAGCTTTTTGTTGGTCATACAAGTGCCTCCCCAGTGCAGCCGCAGGTGGGCGCAGCCGCAGTGTTATTGGTGTGTTGGAGCAGATAGTCCATGGCTTCGAGATAGCCGGCAAGTCCGTGGCCGGTGATGACTCTAACGCAGGCCGGCGCGGTGACGGACACGGCCCGGAAGGGCTCGCGGGCGTTGATATCGGAAATATGCACCTCCACCGCCGGGACGGGGGCGCAGCGCAGAGCATCATAGATGGCGTAGCTGTAATGGGCATAGGCCCCGGGGTTGATGACGATGCCGCCGAAGCCGGCCCGGGAGGCCTGGATAGCGTCGATAAGCGTGCCCTCATGGTTAGACTGGAACAGCTCCGCCTGGCAGCCCACGGCGGCGGCGTGCTCGTAAATCAGTTTACATAAATCGTCATAGCTCTGTCTGCCGTAGATGTCCGGCTCCCGCTGGCCCAACAGGTTCAGGTTGGGGCCGTTGAGGATGAGCAGCTTCATGGCGTATCCCTCCATAGTCGCAGAATAAAGTCCTTCATTTGGTCAACAGTGCCGTCAGGCACCCGATAATGGGCGCAGGCCGCGTACAGCGGGCAGCGGACGGCATACAGGGCCCGCAGGGCCGCCTCTCCCCCGGCGAGCAGCGGACGTCCGGCGGCGTAATCAGTCGACATAATATTATCCACCGTCCGGTCCAGCCAGAACACCGTGCCGCTTCGACGCAGGAGCTCACGGTTCTGCTCCGTCAACACCGCACCACCGCCGGTGGCGATGACGCAGGGTGTTTCCGTCTCTGTGCAGAGCGCTTCCAGCGTCCGGCGTTCCAGGGCACGGAAGGCAGCCTCGCCCTCTGCGGCGAAAATCGCCGGAATGGAACGGCCCGCTGTCTGCTCCGCCAGTGCGTCCGCGTCGTAAAGGGGCACGGACAGCGCCCGGGACAGGGCGGCGCCGATGGTGGTCTTTCCGCCGGCGGGCATACCGATAAGGATGATCCGCCCCGTCATGCCTGCTCCTCCCGGGAGAGCGCCATCAGCAGGGTCATCAGGCGCTCCGCCTGATCGCGGCGCTCCGGCAGCATATCGCCCCGGGTACGGAGGACTTCCGCCTCCCGGGCCTTATCCCGGACCGGCAGACCGTGGGCGCTCTTATACGCGCCGATGGCGGCAGACAGCCGCTGACGGCGGTCAAACAGCTCCAGGATCGCCGCGTCCGTCTCGTCCAGCCGTTGACGCAGGCCGTTCAGGTCGGAGGGAACGTCCGGCAGCAGCTGGCACACCGCCAGGGCGGCGGCGGACTCCACCGCCGGGGCGGCGCGGAGCGCGATGCAGGCGTCATGGCGGCCGGGGACGGAGATAGTGGTCTCCGTCATGGTATATAGGTCCACGGTCCGCTGTTCCTTAGCGATGGACGGTGTGGGGCGGAACGTCACGTCGAACACCACGTCCATGCCGTTGGTGATGCCGGCGTTGACGCCGCCGGCATGATTGGTCGCTGTGCGAACAGCGCCACGGGCCATCGTAAACGGGTCGTTGGCCGCGCTGCCGCGCATTTGGGCGAAGGTCTCCCCTGCGCCGAAGCCGATGGCCTTGACAGCGGGAATGGCAAACACATGGCGGGCGATGGTGCCCTCCACGGTATCCCGCCAGTCAGGGCCGCCCAAACCGGCGGGCAGACCGCTGACGGTGCAGCGGATCACGCCGCCCACACTGTCGCCGTCCGCTTTGGCAGCGGCAGCGCGTGCCCGCAGAGCCTCCTCATCCAGGACATCCGCGTGAACGGCGATATGGGCCGTCTTCAGGTATGTGATCGCCAGCGCGCCGGCCACGGTCAGCGGCGCGGTGAGCCGCCCGGAGGTATGGCCGCCGCCCCGGGGATCGTTGCAGCCCAGGGCGCGGACCGCGGCGGTATAGTCTCCGTGGGAGGGCCGGGGCTTGTGTTTCAGGCTGTCGTAGTCGGCGGAACGGACATCACCGTTGTAAATGACCGCCGCCAGCGGATCGCCGGTAGTGCGGCCCTGATAGGCACCGGACAGGAAGCGCACTTCCTCTTTTTCCTGCCGGGCGGTGGTCAGCCCGCCCTGCCCCATGCGGCGCAGCAGCTGTTCACGGATAAAGACCTCGTCCACCGGCAGACCCGGCGGCACATCCGTCAGCAGGACACCCACCGCCGGACCGTGGGACTCGCCGAAAAGCGTGTAGTGCATCACGATTCCAGCACCTCCCAGTTTCCGCCCAAGGCGGCAAGCTCGCGCCAGAAGGCGGGGTAGGACTTCGCCACCGTCTCAGCGCCGGACAGTGTCACGGGGCCGTCGGCCACCATAGCGGCGCAGCCAGCCAGCAGGGCGATGCGGTGGTCACCGCAGGCAGAGACATCTCCGCCGTGCAGCGCGCTCACGCCGTGGATGACCAGTCCGTCCGGCTGCACCTCTGCCGAAGCGCCCAGCGCGTTCAGCACAGCGGAGACGGCGGTCAGGCGATCACTCTCCTTCTGCCGCAGGAACGCGGCGTGGGTAAAGCGGGTATCGCGACCGGGGCGCAGCGCGGCGTACAGGGCCAGCGGCGGCAGAAGGTCCGGGGTGTCGGAGATATCGATCTGCTCCGGCAGCTTGTCCAGATAGCGCAAGATGGCCGCGTCGCCCTGGAGATAGGGCGGCGGCGCCAACGGGATACGAAGGGCCTCTCTTCTCTGTCTGGGAAGCAGGGCACGCAGCACCAGCCAATAGGCCGCAGCGGACCAGTCCGGCTCATCCAACAGCGGCGCGGGGCGACAGAACTGCCCGCCGGGGATATGCCAGCCATCGGTGATTTTCTCCACGGTGATGCCGTGGCGAGCCAGGACCGCCAGAGTCATCTGCACATAGGGCCGGGAGACGGCCTCTCCGGTGACGGTAATGTCCGAGTCCCCCGGCAGCAGCGGCAGCGCCAGCAGCATACCGGAAATCAGCTGGGACGTCTCATCTCCCGGCAGCGACCAGTGGCCCGCTGTCAGCGGGCGGGTCAGGGCAAGGCCCTGCTCCGTGCGCCGCAGGCCCAGATCCCCGGGGATAGGACGAGAGAGCAGCCGGTCGGAGCCGGTGAACACCGCGTCGGTGCGGCCAAGGGCCATGAACAGCGGCAGCAAAAAACGCAGGGTGCTGCCGCTGTCGCCGCAGTCCACCAGCGGCGCCGGGGCGGTCAGGCAGGCCAGTCCCCGGTAGGTCGCCAGCACATCCTGTGCCGCGTGGGGCGGCAGCTCCGTGACCTGGCCCGCCAGAAACCGGCAGATCAGCTCGCGGTGCAGCAGGCTTTTGGAGGGCGGCACCGTGACGGTACCCCGCAGAGACGAAGGCGTCAATAACAGCTTCATGCTTTATCCTCCCATAAATCGGACAGGGGCACTGTCACCAGTTCACCCTGTCCCATACAGCGGACGATGACCAACTGCACCGTACCGCCAGCGGTTTTTTTATCGTGGCCCACGCAGCGGCGCAGGGCCGCCTCGTCACAGTCGATGGCCGTGGGCAGGCCGTACCGCGTCAGCAGCGGCTCCAGCCGCGCCCGCACATCGGGTCCGCCATAGCCATTGGCTATCTGCCAGCGAAGGGTACGGCACATCCCGGCGGCCACAGCCTCGCCATGGGTCCAGGTGTCATACCCGCCGACAGCCTCGTAACCGTGGCCGAAGGTATGGCCAAAGTTCAGCAGGCGGCGCGCGCCGTGGTCCTCCGCATCACCGGATACCAAGTGCAGCTTGGCCCGTCCGCAGGCGGCGACAAGGGCCGTCAGGGCCTCGCCGCTGTCGCTCCGCAGGCCCTGTTCGGCGGCGGCCAGCAGGGCGGAATCGGCCACCAGCCCGGTCTTGATGACCTCCGCCATACCGGAGGCAAACTGCCGCTGCGGCAGCGTCGCCAGGCAGGCAGGGTCCGACAGCACCAGAGACGGCTGGTGGAACGCACCCAGCAGGTTTTTGCCCTCCGGCAAGTCCAGAGCCGTCTTGCCGCCCAGGGCGCTGTCCACCTGGGCAAGCAGCGTGGTGGGGATATGGGCCAACGGCACGCCCCGCAGCAGCGACGCGGCGGCAAAGCCCGCCGCGTCG
>OGPT01003913.1_pt1 | contig 10229 bp, 10 predicted proteins | sample 1552951 | NCBI WGS metagenome assembly OGPT01 (sample SAMEA2580224, study PRJEB22360) | human gut metagenome | biome: human gut; feature: human-associated habitat; material: faeces | place: Denmark | collected 2008/2010
CCCCAGACGTGTTTGTCAAGGGGGAGTTTATAATATCTTATAATGTATTAAATAAATATTCTAAAACAGCTATTAAAACATTTTTAAACTTTGAAAATTATATTGTTAATGCTTTTGATTATGAGCTATCTAATGGACTGATTGAAGATACTAATAATATTATTAAGCAGATTAAACATAATGCCTGTGATTATAGAAAGTTTTCTCGTTTAAAAGCTAGAGTTATGCTTGTTAAAGGATTATACATTCCTATTCAGGCACAATAAAAAGAGAACTAAATTTTAGTCCTCTCTAAACTATTCATTTATCATTAGTTTTTGGTTTCACCAACACTACTTGACATTGAACCTCTTTAAATTATTTTTCTTCTTTTTTAGTTGTTTTTTTTGGTTTTTCTTCATTTTTTATTTCTTCTTCAGGTAATTCACCATGTTCAACTAAATATTCTATTTCTTCTTTAGTAATTGTTTCTTTTTTTAGAAGTGATTCAGCTATTAAAGTCAATAAATCCATGTTATTTTTTATTATTTTTTTTGTTTTTTCATAACATTCATTAATTATTTTTCTTTGTTCTTGATCAATTTCAAATGCTACTTGTCCTGAGAAATTTCTAGATTTATTGTAATCTCTACCTAAGAATACACTACCTTCTTGTTGTTCAAATTGAACTGGTCCTAAATCACTCATACCATATTCAGTAACCATTGCACGAGCTATTTTAGTTGCTCTTTCAAAATCATTATGTGCTCCTGTTGTTATTTCATTAAATACTAATTCTTCGGCAACCCTACCTCCAAGATATCCACTTATAGTTGCTAAAAGTTCAGTTTTAGTTTGTAAATAAGTTTCTTCTTTTGGTTGCATTAAATTGTATCCACCAGCTTGACCACGAGGTATTATTGTTATTTTTTGAACTTCATTGGCACCATCTAATTTTAATCCCATTACAGCATGACCAGCTTCATGGAAAGCAACAACTCTTTTTTCATGATCGGTATATTTATGACTTATTTTAGCAGGTCCCATCAATACTCTATCATGAGCTTCATCTATTTCAGCCATTGTAATTGCTTGTTTATTTCTTCTTACTGCTAATAAAGCAGCTTCATTTAATAAATTTTCTAGATCGGCTCCACTAAATCCTATAGTTCTTGCAGCTATATTTTCTAATTTAACATTTTTAGCAAATATTTTATTTTTTGCATGAACTTCTAAGATTTCTTTTCTTCCTTTTACGTCAGGTAAGTTTACTGTTACTTGTCTATCAAATCTTCCTGGTCTTAAAAGTGCAGGATCCAAAACATCTGGTCTATTTGTTGCAGCAATTATGATAATTCCTTCATTTGCGCCAAATCCATCCATTTCAGTTAATAATTGGTTAAGTGTTTGCTCACGTTCATCGTGTCCACCACCTAATCCAGCTCCTCTTTGACGACCTACAGCATCTATTTCATCAATAAATATTAAACAAGGTGCATTGTGTTTTGCTTGTTTAAACATATCTCTAACACGGCTTGCTCCAACACCTACAAATAGTTCAACAAAATCTGAACCACTTATGAAGTAAAATGGAACATTCGCTTCTCCAGCTACAGCACGTGCTAACAATGTTTTACCAGTTCCTGGAGGGCCTTGTAATAAAACTCCTTTAGGAATTCTTGCTCCTAATTTTGTAAATTTTTTAGGATTTTTCAAGAAATCTATTAATTCTTGAACTTCTTCTTTTTCTTCATCTAATCCTGCAACATCTTTAAATGTTACTTTTTTACTATCTTCATTTAATTTTGCTCTACTTTTACCAAAATCCATTGATTTGTTAGCAGCTCCCATTTGTCTTGAAATAAATATGAATGCTACTATTAATAATATCATTGTTGGTAAAACATTTAAAATAAATGATAATATAGTGCTTGAAGCAGGGTCTGCTTCTGTATTTATTTTCATATCAGAATCTAGTATTTCTGCTACTACTTTATCTGATAAAGGTGCTTTTAAATAAAAATTTTCTTTCCCATTTTCTGTTTTAATTACACCTGATATTTCATATATTCCTGCAGTTTTTCTTGGAACTATTGTTAATTCTTCAATGTTTTTTTCATTAATTTCATTAACAAATTTATCATATGATAATTCTACTATTCTATTATTTGATATACTCATAAAGAATAAAACACTTATCATAAATATAATTAAAAAACTATAAGGAACTACTGTTTTTTGTATTTTTTTTCTGTTCATATTATTCCTCCTTAGTAATATTTAAGTATTATATCACATTTTTCATTTTTTTGCTTATCAAATTTTGATTTTTTTAATCCTGGAAGCCAAACTACTGTGTCATAAGCGTCTACTACTACTGGCCACATATCTCTATCGTTTACTTTTATTTTTTCATTTATAAAGATATCATTTATTTTTTTGCTAGTTAACATTCCTTTTATGTGTATACGATCTCCATTTTTTCTTGTTCTTACTCTTAGTGGAAATTTAATGTCATCTTTACTTAATCTACATATAAAATTATTATTTAAATCTGTTTCATTAATTACTTCTATGTTTTTTCCATTTGGAAGACTTAAATAATCAATTATTTCAATTTCATATTCATTTGATTTGATTTCTTCTGACACAAATATTAATTCATTATATTGTTTTATTGCTTTCAAATTGTTTGGTAGAAATATGTATGCGTTAGCTTTTTTTGATTTTATTAGATTATATATTAATTCAGCATGATGATCTGTTATCAACATTAAATCTTCTTGATATATTTTTTCTAATATATAATATATAACTTTCATAGCGATTACATTCTCTAGTTTTTCAAATTCGACAATATTTAGAATATTTTGTGGAAATACTTTTGGAATGATTTTTTCTACTTGTTTATCAATATAATTATTATATTCTAATAGTATCGTACTAAATTTATAGAATTTTTTATGAACATTTTTATCTTCTTTTTTAAATTCCGGTACTATATATTTACGATATCTATTTCTTGTATGAATGTCTTCATTATTTGTACTATCAATGAAATAGTGAATTTTATGTTTTTTATTATACTCGATTAAATCGGCTTTAGTAACCTCAATAAATGGTCTTACTATTTTATAATTTCCTCTATTTACTATTTTACTAAATCCACTATATCCTCTTAATGTTGATCCTCTTGTTAGTCTCATTAAAATTGTTTCGATTAAATCGTCACCATGGTGAGCAGTAAATAAATATTTAGCATTATATTCTTTTACTAGTTTTTCAAAATAATTATATCTTTTTGTTCTAGCTTCATTTTCAAAATTATCATCACCATAATCTTCAATTGTCATGGTTTCAAATATAATATTATTGTTTCTACAAAATCTTTCAACATATCGTTGTTCTTCTACTTGACCAGGTCTTCCTGTATTATGATTAACGTGAGCACATATAACTTCAATATCAATTGCTTTTTTTAATCTTGCTAGAATATGTATTAAAGCCATTGAATCAGGACCACCCGATATTGCCGCTACTATAGCGTCTCCATATTTTATATGTAATTCTTTTAGTAAAAAATCGTATACACTATCCATACCAACACCTCTAATATATTTTATAATATATATTTAAATTTAACAAGTAATAAAGAATAAATTTATTAATTTATATTTTATGACAACTACTAATTTTGAACTTATTTTAAGTTAAACTTTAATAACTTAAAATAAGTTGATTACAATAATATTTAGGTGATAGTATGTATAGAAGACTAAGAAGTTTAAGAGAGGATTTGGATTTAAATCAAACAGATATGGCTAAATTACTTAATATGTCACAAACTGGTTATTCGCAATACGAAACTGGTACTAATGATATTCCTACAAGTATTTTAATTAAACTGTCAAGAATACATAATGTTAGTGTAGATTATATTTTAAATTTAACCGATGTAAAAAAACCATACGAAAGGAAAAAAGAAAAAATACACAATTAAAATGTATTTTTTTATCTACATATTCAAAATTAATTAGTTTATTAGCTATATTGCTAAACGCAATGCATATTTTATTAATTTTTTGTATTACAATTCTTTTAGGAGGATGCTATATGGCTTTTAGAATAAATGCAGTAAGAAAAGAAACAGAAAATAAGACAGTTAGATTTCCATTAGAAGTTATAAATGACATTGAAAAAGCAATTGAAAATACTGATATAACATTTTCTAGATTTGTAATTAAAGCTTGTAAATATGCTTTAGAAAATATGGAAACTGAAATGAAAATAAAATAAAAATATCACTTTTTTAAATGTGATATTTTTTTTAATAAATTAACCTATTATTCCTTTTAAAACCCCAAATGATAAAATCATCATTATCATACCTGCCATTATAACTCCTAAGGTTGCTGCTACAAAAGATTTTTTCTTATTCATATCAAGTAATGCCGCAATTAAACATCCAGTCCAAGCACCTGTTCCAGGTAAAGGAATTCCTACAAATAATAATAATCCCCAAAATTCATATTTCTCAATTTGTTCTTTTTTAGACATTGCTTTATTTTCTAATTTAGTTACTAGGCCACTAAATAATTTTGTTTTTTTCATTTTATTGAATAATGGTGTGATAAACCATAAAATAAATGGTATAGGTATTATATTTCCTAAAAAACAAACAATAAAACTTGTAACTGGATTCATATCTAATAATGAGGCTGCTATTAGACCTCCTCTTAATTCTAGAATTGGTAACATTGAAATAATGAACACAATTAATTCTTTACCAAACGCTAAAGTAGTTAATCCACCAAATAATCCTACTAAATTTTTTGCTAACCTATCTGTCACAATTACATCTCCCTATCTTTTATTAAACTTGTAGCAGCTATTGCTCCTTCAGATGCAGCTGTTATAATTTGATAAACATCTTTTTTTATAACGTCTCCACAAGCATATAAACCTTTTATATTAGTTCTCATACTATTATCTACTATAATATAATTATTTTCTTTATTTACATCAATATTCAAATAATCTAAATTAGGTGTTAATCCTATATATATGAATATTCCGGAACAATTAATTATTCCTTTATTTGTATTAACTGACACTATTTTTTCATTGTCACTATTAATACTATCAATGGTGCAATTATAAATTATTTCAATATTTTGTTTACTAAATACTTCTTCTTGTAATATTTTTGTTGCTCTTAAATTTTCACTTCGATTTAAAATAGTTACTTTTTTACATATTTTTGATAAATATAAACTTTCTTCAAAAGCACTATTTCCACCACCGACAACAACTACTTCCAAATCTTTATATAAAGCTCCATCGCATAAAGCACAATAGCTAACTCCTTTACCAATAAATTCATCTTCTATTCCTAATTTATTTGGAGTTCTTCCTGTTGCGATTACAACATTTTTAGCTATATATTTTTCTTTATTTGTTTCAACAATAAAATTATCTTCTTTTGTGACATTAATTACTTTTTCATATTTTAATGGAATATTCATTGCATTAATTTGATCGTGAATATTCATAACTAATGTTGGACCATCTACTTTTGTAAAACCTGGATAATTTTCAACATTAGAAGTATTATTTATTTGACCACCAGGAATATAACTTTCAAATATTAATATATCTAAATTTGCTCTTTTTAAATATATTGCCGCAGACATTCCTGATATACCTGAACCTACTACAATTGCATCATATATTTTCATAGTTATTTCTCCCTATTCTTTATTAATATAATTACACCTATAATAATTCCTAAAATTGAAACTAATTGAGCTACTCTCAATGTTCCAAAGTATAAACTATCTTGTCTTAAAGATTCTATTAAAAATCTTCCTATTCCATACCATATTAAATATGTACTAAAGGTAGATCCTTTTTTAAAGGCTCTACTTTTTTTCATAAATAATAATATTAAAAATCCAACTAAACACCATAATGATTCATATAAAAAGGTTGGATGATAGTAGTTACCATTAATATGCATACCATCAATTATAAATTGTGGTATATGTAAGTTCTTAAGTGTTTCTAATGTAGTTACTGGACCATAAGCTTCACTATTCATAAAGTTTCCCCAACGACCTATTGCTTGGCCTAATATTAAACTTACAACCATAATATCCAAAATTTTAAATGTATCTATATTATATTTTTTTGTGTAATAAATTGTAAAAATTAAAGATGCAATAACACCACCATGGATTGCTAAACCACCTTCCCATATTTTAAATATATCTAATAAATTATTAGAATAATAATCTAAATTAAATAAAACATAGTATAGTCTAGCACCTATTATTGCTATTGGTATTAAATAAAAGAAGTAATTTGTTATAAAATCTTCACTGATATTTTCCTTTTTGGCATTTTTTAGAGCTAAAGTACCTCCTAATAAAAATCCTAAAAATATTATTATAGTATACCAATAAATTTTAATTGTACCTAAATCTAAGAATATTGGATTCATAATTATTGTTCCTTTCCTATTACTGGTTTTATGACTAGTTTATCCATTATCATATTCATAATTGATATTAAAATAGCTGCTAAACAAGCAATAAAAATTCCGTGAGTTGTAAAATGATTTCCAAGTATTAAATCAACTATTTTCAAAATAATTACATTTATAAATGGATAAAATATGCCTAAAGTAAGGGCTGTTATTGGAATAGTGAATCTTACAATTATTGGTTTTATAGTTTGATTTAATATATATATTACAACAGATGCTATTAAAGCCCATAATCCATAATAACTATTATCTATTTGAATTGTATTAGGAAATATCATTGATACAGTTACTAGTATTAATGAATAACCTACCATATATATTAACCATTCTAGAAAATTGCTTATTCTTTTTTCATTTGATTTGATTTTTTCTTTCACTTATAGTCACCTTACTTTTGTCTATATTTCATTATACTAAATATTTGCTTTTAATTCAAATAAAATATCTCTTAATTCTGTTGCTCTTTCAAAATCTAATTCTTTAGCAGCATTATGCATTTCTGTTTCAATTTTATTTATTAATTCCATTGTTTCTTTTTTGCTTAATTTTTCTGGTGATTTTTCTTCTATTTCTTTATTATTTGTTACAACTTCTCTTATTTCTTTAATTATTGTTTTAGGAATAATATTATGTTCTTTATTATATTTTTCTTGAATAGTTCTTCTTCTTTCTGTTTCTTTAATTGCTTTATTCATTGAATCACTAATTGTATCAGCATACATTATTACACGGCCATGTTCATTTCTAGCGGCTCTACCTATTGTTTGAATTAAACTTCTATCACTTCTTAAGAATCCTTGTTTATCAGCATCCATTATTGCTACTAAAGATACTTCTGGAATATCTAGTCCTTCTCTTAATAAGTTTATTCCAACTAATACATCATATTTACCTAATCTTAAGTCTCTTATTATTTTCATTCTTTCTAATGTTTTTACTTCACTATGAAGATATGCTACTTTTATATCCAGATTTTTTAAATATGTTGTTAATTCTTCGGCCATTCTTATTGTCAATGTTGTTATTAATATTCTTTCATTATTTTTGATTGTATTATTTATTTGTTCTAATAAATCATCTATTTGATTTTTTGTTGGTTTTACTTCAATAGTTGGGTCTAATAATCCAGTTGGTCTTATTATTTGTTCAGCTACTACATTTGCTTTTTCTAATTCATAATCACCTGGGGTTGCAGAAATGCATATTACTTGATTTATTTTGTCTTCAAATTCATTAAATTTTAATGGTCTATTGTCCATTGCACTTGGTAATCTAAATCCATAATCTACTAATACTTGTTTTCTTGCTTGATCTCCGTTATACATTCCTCTTACTTGAGGTAGTGTTACATGTGATTCATCTATTACAAGTAAAAAGTCTTTTGGGAAGAAATCTATTAATGTTGTAGGCGTTTCTCCTGGAGCTTTAAGGGCTAAATGTCGTGAATAGTTTTCAATTCCTCGACAGCTTCCTGTTTCAGCAAGCATTTCTAAGTCATAGTTTGTTCTTTCATTTAATCTTTGATATTCTAGTAGTTTATTATTTTCTTTGAAATATTTTAATCTTTCATTTAATTCTTCTCTTATGTTTATAACGGCTTTTTTGATTTTTTCATCACTTGTTACGAAGTGACTAGCGGCAAATAAACTTATTGATTTTTTATTTTGTGTTATGGCTCCTGTCACAGTATCGTATTCATATATTTTTTCAATTTCGTCACCAAAAAATTCTATTCTTATAGCTTTTCCGTGAGTATTAATAGGCATTATTTCTAAAATATCGCCTTTTACTCTAAATGTTCCTCTTTTTAATTCCAAATTATTTCTTTCATAAAACATTTCAATTAGTTTTTCTAATACTTCATCTCTATCTATGTTATCACCTACATTAAGTGTTAACATTTTATTTTCATATTCTTCTTTATCTCCTATACCATAGATACAAGAAACACTTGCAACTACAATTACATCATCTCTAGTTAATAGTGCAGATGTTGCAGCGTGTCTTAATTCATCTATTTCGTCATTTATTGATGCGTCTTTTTCGATGTAAGTATCTGATGAAGCCACATATGCTTCTGGTTGATAATAATCATAATAAGAAACAAAATAGCATACGTGATTGTTAGGAAACAACTCTTTAAGCTCTGCGTATAATTGCCCTGCAAGTGTCTTATTGTGAGCTAAAACTAGGGTTGGTTTGTTTACTTTTTCTATAACATTTGCAATCGAAAAAGTTTTTCCAGTTCCCGTTGCACCAAGTAAAACTTGGTATTTTTCACCATTTTCAATTCCTTTAACTAATTCATTTATCGCTTGTGGTTGGTCCCCACTTGGTGTATATTTTGATTCTAGTTTAAACATAATGACCTCCTTATTATGACTCATATCAATGTGTCCAACTGTTAAAAATTTGTGTCCTAAGACTACTAAAATAAGTCAATTTTTTGGTAGATAGCAATTGACATACATCCTAGCCACAAATTTAATAAATAATACTAAATAATACAATATAAAACTAAATGTTTTCTAGTAACTTATTTTAACACTTATTCCATAATAAAACAAGGAAACCATATTAACTTCCTTTTGTATTATTATGCACTATTTTTAAACTTAATTAAGATAACATTCTATTTCTAAATTCGTGTCCGTAACATCATTTATTGTTATGCCTTAATTTTAATATTAATTTAACGCTTTATACTTTTTATCTTTTTTTTAACATTATCATTATCCATAGAATCAGCTACCATTTGAGACTCATTATTTTGAAATTCATCATTGGAATTTACATTTTGATTTATAATCAATTGCTTGTATTGAATTAGAAATTTCTTTCGTTTATTCGCTTGCAAACTATTAGATTCAGTATAAGAATCATAGTATTGGTTCGAATCTATTTTTGACATTTCATAGTCATCATAGTTTTCTTCTTTCTCCTCTAAATTCTTGAGTGTTTCATTTTTCGTATCATGACTATCAATATTATTTTGACTTACTTTATCAAATAAATGTCTTGTTAAACTTGATATTCCTAACATTCCCATTATCCATGTTATTACATTTTGAAAAACATTAGTAATTTGAAAGTTATTAAATAAGAGAAAAGATAAACCTGTAATTGCTGTAAATAATCTACTGATAAATAATCCTTGTATAGTTGATTCTTTTTTGTTTTTAGTAGTTAATAGATTAATTGCCCCAGTACCCAGCAAAACTGAATTATAAATCAATAATGTTACTACGTAAGATATTGAAACTTTTTTAGTAAATAGTAATCCTATTAAACATAAGACAATTCCTGTTTTATCTATTGTTGTATCCACCATTCGAAAAATTAGCTTGTTTTTTTCATCATTGTTTTTTCTGGATATTTCTCCATCAAACTTATCAGATACTACAACAATTATTGATAACACTATTTGTGAAATTATAGAAAAACTCACTACATTAAAAGTGCTTAAAATAAGTGGTACAAAAGCAAAGGCTCTAATAGTTGCTAAAATATATGGCACGTATGTTATTTTTTTCATTTTTAATTTTTACCTCCTTTATATGATAGGAATTTTTTAACTACATATTTTTATGTATTAATTAATAAGTATCTCAATCACAAATTTACTAAATAAAACAAGATAAAACTAAATCTTTTCTAGTAACTTATTTTAACACTTATTCTATAATAAAACAAGGAAGTCATA
>OGPT01003915.1_pt1 | contig 10226 bp, 10 predicted proteins | sample 1552951 | NCBI WGS metagenome assembly OGPT01 (sample SAMEA2580224, study PRJEB22360) | human gut metagenome | biome: human gut; feature: human-associated habitat; material: faeces | place: Denmark | collected 2008/2010
ATTGTGAAGGGTTCCGGGTATATTTCCAGGCAGTGCTGAACCACATTGGGGTCAGACCCCATTACTGTTGTGGGAAACTTTTGGGCGGTTCCTGTTTTTGGGCTTGAAATTCGAAAAATCTTTATACAATCTTAATGCCATGGAAAAGGTATTTATACGTTTTTAAAACGGAAGTCTCTAAAATAAGGAAGAATCAAAAAGAAGGAGTAAAAAGAGAAATGTGGAGTATAAAACTGCGATACAGGAAACAATGGTCGTCGTTTGAAATTATCATTCTTGGATTTGCGGGGGTAATTCTGGCAGGAGCACTGCTTTTGATGCTTCCTGTGGCTTCGCGGGAAGGAAATGTAACGCCATTTACAGAAACACTGTTTACTGCAACATCAGCCGCCTGTGTGACAGGACTGGCAGTCAGAGATACAGGAAGCTACTGGTCCGTCTTTGGACAGAGCGTGATTTTGCTGCTCATTCAGATCGGTGGTCTTGGTGTGGTTACGATCGCTGTTTCGATTGCGATGCTTTCCGGGAGAAAAATTTCCCTGATGCAGCGAAGCACGATGCAGGATGCGATTTCTGCCCCGAAGGTGGGCGGAATTGTGCGCCTGACGCGTTTTATCCTCAAAGGAACCTTTGGAATTGAACTGTTGGGGGCGTTGTTTCTTCTGCCTGTTTTTTTACGGGATTACGGCGGAAAAGGAATCTGGATGGCGTTGTTTCATTCTGTATCCGCATTCTGCAATGCAGGATTTGATCTTCTTGGAAAAACGGATCATCTGTATCCGTCCCTGACTTCTTATGTGGGAAATCCACTGGTTAATCTTACGATTATGGGGCTAATTGTAACAGGTGGAATCGGATTTCTGACCTGGGATGATATCTATACAAAAAAATACCATTTTCGTCAGTACTGCATGCAAAGCAAGGTGATCCTGCTTACAAGTCTGTTTCTGATTTTTGTTCCGGCGGCCTTCTTTTTCTTCCGGGATTTCGCCGGAATGCCGGTCAAGGAGCGGACGCTCTGCGCATTGTTTCAGTCTGTGACAACAAGAACGGCCGGATTTGACGCACTTATACAGAATAATTTAACCGACTTGTCAAAGGCTTGGGGAACGGTGCTTATGATGATAGGCGGCGCTTCAGGCTCGACTGCGGGCGGCGTAAAGCTCGGGATCAACGGCTGGCGGAATGAAAATTACCACATTTGCCGTGCTGACAGCTAATGCGTCTGCTACGTTCCGTCAGAGAGAGGACACACAGATGTTTGGACGCAGGGTGGGCCAGGAGGTATTAAAAAATGCATCTACGATTCTGATGATGTATCTTTTTCTGGTGCTAATGGGAGGAATGGTGATCAGTGTGGCAGAAAATCTGCCGATTTCTGAGTGTCTGTTTGAGACAGCATCTGCTGTTGGAACGGTTGGCCTGACGCTTGGAATTACGCCGCGGCTCGGTGTTCTTTCGAAAGGAATTCTGATCGCACTGATGTTTCTTGGAAGGGTTGGCGGTCTGACGCTTGTTTATGCTGCGATGCCGGGGAGAAAGAGCGCACATGCAAAAATGCCGCTGGAAAAAATAAATGTAGGATAAGAAGAGAGGAAGAGATGAGATGAAAAATATTTTACTGATTGGAGTAGGAAGATTTGGGAGACATATTGCCATGCATCTGAATCAGCTTGGACATCAGGTGATGGCGGTAGACCGAAATGAGGAACGGATCGACGCCGTGATGCCGTATGTGACAAATGCACAGATCGGTGACAGTGTCAATGCAGACTTTCTGCGATCCCTTGGTGTGGGAAATTATGATGTCTGTATTGTGACGATCGGAAGCAGCTTTCAGGATTCGCTGGAAACCGCGTGTCTTTTGAAGGAGCTGGGCGCAAAATGGGTCGTGTCCCGGGCAGAACGGGATGTACAGGAAAAATTCCTGTTGCGGAACGGAGCGGATCAGGTTGTTTATCCGGAAAAACAGATGGCAAAATGGACAGCGATTCGTTACAGCTCGGATCATGTGTTTGACTATATTGAAATTGACAGTCAGTATGCGATTTTTGAGGTTGAAATCCCGGAGAACTGGATTGGAAAAAATGTCGGCCAGCTGGATATCCGGAAAAAATACGGTATTAATATTCTGGCAACAAGAAAATATGGAAAAACAGATGTTGCGGTGTCTCCGGAGACAGTTCTGAATGGCGATGCTACCATATTGGTTCTTGGTGAATATAAAGCGATCCAGAAATGTTTTCGAATCTGAAAGAGAGGTGATTTCTGTGTTAAGTGTAGGACTGCTCTTCGTTACCCTGGTCGGTTTTTTGTCTGGAGGCGTGCTCGTAGATCAGATAGAGACATTTTTCACGGAAAACAGAAGAGAGGAACCGGAAACGGGACAAAATTTCACGGAAAACAGAAAACAAGAACAGGGAACGGGAGAAAAAAAGATTTCCTGACTATAGCTTTCTCTTCGTTTATAATCTACAATAGGAGGTGGGGTGAGACAGTTGGAAAAAGAAAAACAAAAAAAAGAGCATATCCTGGTGTGTCTGTCCTCTTCGCCATCCAATGAAAAAATTATCCGGACTGCGGCGCAGATGGCACAGGCGTTTCAGGCCGGCTTTACGGCATTGTATGTGCAGACAGCAGAAAAAACAGAAAAAACACCGGAGGATCTGGCAAGGCTGCAGAAGCATGTTCGTCTGGCAGAGCAGAGCGGGGCAGAAATTGTAACGACACACAGTGAGGATATTGCCCTGCAGATTGCAGAATACGCAAGAATTTCCGAGGTGACGCGGATTGTCATTGGAAAGAGCATGATGAAGCAGGGCTATTTCCATCAGCGAAGGGTGTGGACCGAGCGTCTGACGGATCTTGTGCCTGATCTGGAAATTCACATCATTCCAGACTCAGACGTGTACCGGAGATATCAGAAACGAAAAAAATTTCCGGAGTGGATGGAGCTGCCTTCCTGGAAAGAACTGATGCTTACGGTTCTGATTCTGGCTGCTGCGACCGGAATCGGAGAAATCTTTTTTCGGCTCGGTTTTACGGATGCCAATATTATTACGGTATATCTGTTTGGCGTCATGCTGACATCTATTCTGACCAGCGGTTATACCTGTAGTGTGGTCAGCTCTGTGGCAAGTGTTGTCCTGTTTAATTATTTTATGACAGAGCCAAGGCTTTCGTTGCATGCGTATGGTTCCGGCTATCCGGTGACTTTTGCGATCATGCTTGGCACTTCAATCCTGACCAGTACGCTTGCTTCAAAATTGAAAGAAAATGCAAAGCTTTCTGCACGAGATGCCTTTCGAACCAAGATTCTTTTTAATACCAGCCAGCTTCTGCAAAAGGCAGAGGATGCGTCGGAAATTTTTGATATTACGGCAACGCAGCTGATAAAGCTTCTGGGAAGAAATCTGGTTGTGGCGCCGGTAGAAAAAAAGAAAAACGGCATTGTGCAGGGAACTCTTTATAACGCCGAAACAGGAATAAAATCAGAAAAAGTTTTTAATGAGAAAGAACAGGAAATCCTGCAGTGGGTTCTGAAAAACCGGAAACGGGCGGGAGCTATGACAGAACGTTTTTCTGAAGAACCGTATCTGTACCTTTCCATCTATGCGGCACAGAACAGATATGGTGTGATCGGCATTTTCATCGGACAAAAGCCACTGGATGTGTTTGAGAACAGTATCCTGCTTTCTATTCTGGGAGAGTGCGCCATGGCACTGGATCGGGAACAAAGTGCGAGAGAAAAAGAAGAGGCGGCAGTGATGGCGAAAAAGAAACAGCTTCGGGTGAATCTGCTGCGGACGATTTCCCATGATCTGCGCACACCACTGACATCAATTCGCGGCAATGCAGACTCTTTGATCAGTAACTTTGACGCACTGGACGAAGGGATGCGGAAACAGATTTTTTCGGATATTTATGAGGATGCCGGATGGCTGATTGAACTGGTGGAAAATCTGCTTGCGCTTACGAAAATAGAAGATGGAAGTGTAAAACTGCAGTTATCCGATCAGGTGGTTGAGGATGTAGTCCGTGAGGCGCTGCGCCATGTAGAACGGCGGAAAAACGAACATGAAATTACGGTGGATTGCGGGGAAGACATACTGCTCGCCCGCATGGATGCAAAGCTGATTGTACAGGTACTGGTAAACCTGATCAACAATGCAGTAAAATATACACAGGCAGGATCCAAGATCCGGATTACAGCCGGAAAAGAAGAAAAAAACGTATGGATTGCGGTGGAGGATAATGGACCCGGCATTCCGGCGGAGTGCAGGGAGCATGTATTTGAAATGTTCTATTCCGGAAAAAATAAGGTGAGTGACAGCCGCAGAAGCCTTGGCCTTGGGCTGGCGCTGTGCCGTTCCATTGTAAATGCGCATGGCGGGGAACTGGTGCTTCGTGACTGCGCTCCGCACGGCTGTCATTTTCGTTTTACGCTGCCGCTCAGTGAGGTGAATTTAAATGAATAAGACATTGATACTGGTCGTGGAAGACGATACGCCGGTCCACAACCTGATTACGACAACACTGAAAACACACGATTATAAATAACCACATTGGGGTCAGACCCCATTACTGTTTAGAAATTTTGTTCTTGTTTTGGCAATTCTGACACTGCAGACTGTACTGAATGACAATATCAAAACGGCAGAAGATGTTGAAACTTATCTGGGTCTTAACACCCTGGTCGTTGTTCCGGATTTTGGAAGCAAAAAGAAATCCAGAAGACGAAGAAAAGACTGAACATAAACACAGAAAATTAAAAAGGAGCATCTCCGGTTTCGAACTTGAAACCTGGAGATGCTCCTTTTTCGTATGCTGCAGAATGAAAAATTATTCTCCCGCCACCGTCACATCCCGCAGCAGTACCGCACACGGTACCACGCGGTTGTTGAGCTGCTGTGTCTCTTTCGAGAAAGTCAGATTTTTCAGCACATCGTCATAACGGGCGGAAAGTGATCCGCTGGTTGTCGGATGGGAGGTGGTTCCGTCGCTCTCATATGCGAGACGGATCTCACCGCCGCAGGTGCCGCTTACGGCATCCATATCAAACGCACTGAAATCGGTGATTTCTATATGCGGAATGCTGCGCAGCTCGTCGAGTGTTTTCGAACCGCCTTCAACTACCATGTTATTCATGGAAGTAGTATCCTTCATGTCGATATAATGGGCATGCTGAAGGCTGCCCCAGTAGGAGCGGCAGATGCCGTTTTCAAACAGAACGCGCTCGGCTACCGGCATACCGGTTTCGTCGTATGGCGCGTTTTTGGCAGAGCCGTCGAGCGTCGGCACGAGGCGGATATTCAGCGGATCGGCATCTGCGCCGGTGATGGCTTCGCCGATTTTTGTTTTTGCAACGCCCATATACTGATAAGAAGCGTTGGTATGCATAGCAAAATACTGGAAGAAGCTGCCGACGGCGTCTCCGCTTAAGAGAACATCGGCGTGCTCGTTCTGCCGGGTCGGAACAGCATTCAGACGCTGGCGGCCGGTGTGGAACATTCCGCGCACTTCGGCGATGATCTTCTCGGCAGATTTGTCGGAGAAGCGGAGATCCCTGTAGATCTCAATCTCATGATCATCCTTGCGGGAGTTTGTGACAACCTCGATCTCACAGTCAAAGCCGGAGAATGTGACATCGACACCGCGGGAATTGCGGATGCGTGTCTGCTTCTGATTGACAAAAATCTCATAGGAGTTTACGCGGGAATCCTCTTCCGATTTGATTTCCTGCATGGCCTGCACCAGTTTTACGAGTTCAGAGGTAAGATCGCGGGAGGCATCAGGCATTCCATCATTTGCCGGTGCATCCGATGGCTCTGCAATCGGGTACCATGGGTTCTGCACGAACTGTGCAGCGAACAGCGCCTGGTCAATTTCCTGCTGCATTTCTTCGCGGGAAATGCCCTGGTGGATTTCTTTTTCTGCGCTTCCGCGGAATTTCCCATCCTCACTGTCGACAAAGACAGTCAGAAACGTGTGCGTTACTTTTTTCGCGCGGCTCATGTCGAGCTTCTGACCGATGAAAAATGCCTCGCGGGATTCGGTCTGTTCTTCGCGGATCAGAAAGTCGCTGGCTTTGCTTGTTTTTAATACATCGTATAATTCGTTCATCAGCCTAACCTCACTTTACATTTCAGATACGGGCCGCCATCGCTGACTTTGACCCATTCTTTGTGACCTTTTCCGCACATGCCGGAGCCGAAGAGCTCTTCTTTGCCGGAAACCATGGAGATGCTCTTTAAGAGATCCGGAACGTAGCCGGTCAGGGTGACAGGAGATACGACTTTTCCGGTCAGCTTACCGTCTTTGATCTCGCGGCCGAGTCCGACCATGCACTGGATGCCCCAGTGTTTCGGGTCTTCCATACCGGACTGAACGCTTTCGAGAAGATAGCCGTGCTCAATCGAAGCGATCATATCATCGAGTTTGTCTGTGCCTGCGGTGAAGTAGGTGTTGGTCATACGGGAGTAGACTTTGCGCTCGAAGCTCTCGCGTTTTCCGTTTCCGGTCGGCGTGGTGCCAAGGCGGAGTGCGCTTACGAGATCGCTGATGCCGGTAACGAGTATACCGTGGTCGATGACTGTGGTGTCGGTGCCGAGCGTTCCCTCATCATCAAAAAGATAACTGCTGACCTGCTGTGCGCCGACTGCTCCGTCGTGCATGGAGGAGAGCTGGGAGGCAACAGGCTTGCCGATATACTCTTTGGCGAGTGCGCGGTCTTTGACAAACATATCCATCTCGACACCGTGGCCGAATGCCTCGTGTGCAATCACGCCGGTGACATCCGGCGCGGTGATGACATCGTACATGCCAGGGGTGACCGGATCGGAGTGGAGCTTGTCGTACAGAACGGCGATGATTTCCTCAACAATCGCATCCATCTCATTTAAGATTTCCACGCCTTTCAGGCCGGAGCAGGAACGGTACGACATATTCTGTTTTCCGTTTTCTGTGCCGATTGCGGAAAGGGAGCCCTCCGCGAAAGCGTAGGACTGCATCAGATCCTTTTTGGAGGAGAGGAACAGCTTGTTGACACGGGCAAAGCTGACGGTACTCTGGAATTCCAGAATTCCCTCATGGGCAGCGCCGGCGTCGCAGAGCTTCCGAAGGTGGGAGAGAATCTCCTCTGCGGAGACGGTCTCCGGGTCAATCCCGATTTCATTCTGCATCGTTTTTGCGATGGCTTCTTCCTGCACGAGAGGAGACTCCATCTGCGCAATGCCGAGTGCCTTTAATGCCTGAAATTCGGATTTCAGCGCGGAAGTGATTTCCTCCGCAAGATCTGCGGCATCGGTGAGGTTGTTGAAGGAATATTCGGTGTAGGAACCGTCCTGCCATGCACGGACAACGAAGCCGCGTTCACAGAAGTGATAATCGCCGACGGTGGTCTGATGCATGCTGACGCGGTAGGTCGTGCCTTTGACATCGGTGCAGAGCACGCTGACGTAATCAAATTCGCGCTCGAGCAGACGGATCAGTTCCTGAATCTGTGGTTTGATTTCCACAAGATAGGATGACATTGGAACCTGCATAAGTTTGGTGTCCTTTCTGGAGCCTGCCGGAGTGTTCGATAGAGAACCTGTGCCGGGGCTCAAAATAATAGAATCCGGAAAAAATAGTTTCGAAAAAATCCCGAACATAGTTTCATTATAGAAGTGGGAAATGGAAAAAGCAATAAAAAAAGGTTGACAAAATGAATTTTGATGATATACTTTGAATATCAAAACATTTGAAAAGAAAAATGTTTGAGAATGAAATAAGCAAGAGGACAGTAAGGTGAAAAACGGCAGAATTGCGGGAACCGGTTCGTATGTACCGGAGACGATATGGAAAAATGAAGATCTGGAAAAGATGGTGGAGACGAGCGATGCCTGGATCCGGGAGCGGACAGGAATCGGTGCGCGCCACATAGCCGGGGAGGAGACGGTTGCCCAAATGGCAGTAAAGGCGGCGAGAAGAGCGCTGGAAAATGCCGGGATCTGTTCGACAGAATTGGATCTGATTCTCGTCGGAACCTCCTCGTCGGAGAGCATCTTTCCGAATACCGCCTGTCTTGTGCAGGATGAAATCGGTGCTTTCCGTGCCGCCTGTCTCGATGTCAGCGCCGCCTGCACCGGATTTCTTGCGGTGTATGAGCTGGGCCAGCTGTATATCCGGAGCGGCAAGGCAAAAAACGTGCTGCTGATCGGCGCGGATGCCCTGAGCCGCCTGGTGGACTGGAGTGACCGCGGAACCTGCATTCTGTTCGGGGACGGCGCGGGAGCCGTTGTGCTGACGGCGGAGGAGCAGGAGACAAAAGCGTGCGAAAAGATCCATTCCGATGGAGAAAAAGGCGTGTCGCTGACCTGCGAAAAGGGAACGTATCTGCAGATGGACGGCCGTGCCGTGTTCCAGTTTGCCTTATCCCGCGTGCCGGAAGTCATCCGCGAGGTGCTGAAAGAAGCCGAGGTGCCGGTCGAGGAGATTGATGCCTTTATCCTTCATCAGGCAAACAGCCGCATCATCGACGGCGTGGCAAAACGACTGAAGGCGCCGAAAGAAAAATTTCCGCGGAATATCGAAGCATACGGCAATACGTGTGCGGCGAGCATTCCGATTCTGCTGGATGAGTGGAACCGGTCCGGCAGAGCCCAAAAAGGACAGAGAATCGTTCTCTCCGGTTTCGGAGCAGGACTGATCTGGGGCGCGGCGTACCTGGAATGGTAAGAAACGCCTATATAAAATAAGAAGAATAAGAAAAAAAGTGAGGACAAAAACATGTTAGAAAAAGTAAAAGAAACCGTAGCAGAAGCACTGGGAGCAGACATCGATACCATCACAGCGGAGACTTCCTTCAAAGAGGATCTCGGAGCAGATTCCCTGGATCTGTTTGAAATGGTCATGTCCCTCGAGGACACCTGCGGCGTGGAAATCCCGACCGAGGATCTGGAAACGATGGTAACTGTCGGTGATGTTGCAGAGTATCTGGAGCAGCACAAAAACTAAGAAAGATCGGGAAGCAGGAGGAAGCGATTCATGATCACAGAAGTGACAAAATTACTCGGGATTCAGTATCCAGTCATTCAGGGCGGCATGGCCTGGGTGGCGGAGCATCATCTGGCAGCGGCAGTTTCCGAGGCCGGCGGCCTTGGCCTCATCGGAGCATCGGCGGCACCGGCAGAGTGGGTTCGGAATGAAATCCGCGAAGCAAAAAAACTGACGGACAAACCGTTCGGCGTCAACATCATGCTGATGAGCCCGTATGCGGATGAGGTGGCAAAAGTGGTTGCCGAGGAAGGCGTAAAAGTCGTTACGACGGGCGCAGGAAATCCGGAGAAATATATGCCGATGTGGAAGGAAGCTGGTGTTAAGGTGATTCCGGTTGTTGCATCAGTAGCTATGGCAAAGAGAATGGAACGATATGGTGCGGATGCGGTAGTAGCAGAGGGCATGGAAGCCGGAGGTCACATTGGAAATCAGACAACGATGGCGTTAATTCCACAGATTGTGGATGCGGTAAATATTCCGGTAATTGCTGCAGGTGGAATTGGAGACGGACGCGGTGTTGCTGCTTCTTTTATGCTCGGAGCAGAGGGAGTGCAGATGGGAACCCGTTTTGTAGTGGCAGACGAATCGATTGTTCATGATAACTATAAAGACAGAATCGTGAAAGCAAAAGATATTGATTCTGTAGTAACCGGTCAGAGTACAGGACATCCGGTTCGGTGTCTGAGAAATCAGATGACGAAGGAATATATCAAAAAGGAACAGGAAGGTGTACCGTTTGAGGAACTGGAACGGATGACACTTGGTTCTCTTCGGAAAGCAGTTATGGATGGGGACATTTTAAACGGCACAGTGATGGCAGGGCAGATTGCAGGTCTGGTGAGTAAGAGACAGAGCTGTAAGGAGATTCTGCAGGAAATTATGACTGAAGCTGAGAAATTGTTGCATTGCTAAAATGGAAAACAGGAAAGTATCGTTATCGTGGCACTCATCAAAGTTCCGTGCGAACACGGCCTTTGACTCGTTGCTTGAGTAAATTACTTTCGGTGATGGCATTTTGCTTTGTATATCTTGGAACCCTGGTATCATAAAATAAGAAAAATAAAAAGTGGCGATAGAAATAATAGGTATGGGAATCTGATTTTGTCGCCACAAAAATTTAAATAAATACTTTGAAAATCAAATTATAGAAGGAGACATTCATGGGTAAACTGGCATTTGTTTTTCCG
>OGPT01003919.1_pt1 | contig 10218 bp, 5 predicted proteins | sample 1552951 | NCBI WGS metagenome assembly OGPT01 (sample SAMEA2580224, study PRJEB22360) | human gut metagenome | biome: human gut; feature: human-associated habitat; material: faeces | place: Denmark | collected 2008/2010
CCTTTGTTAATAATAAGATTTATCTCTTAAAACGACTGGCAAGGTTAAGAAATTAACTGGATTTAGTTTAAAATTAATATATACCAAGTTCCCGGTGGACTTGGAATTTTAGAGAGAAAAGAGATACAACATACCATTTATGAACCCTTAAATTGAGAAATGCCTATGGAAAAGTGAAAACACAAGAGTTTGGGTGATTCTATCCCACTCTTATTAATTTCTATCTTACCATTTTTGGAAAAAACTATTTTTAATTAACAAAATCATCAATCACTTATGAATGAAGATTGCAGAAAAAGAGGATTGTCTAATAAAAAGATCCTCACGGTAGTAGCAATCAGCACCTTGCTATTAAGCAGTGGAAATGTGATAGCTACTCAGACTACCATTGACGGTTCTTTGAGAGTGACAGAACAGTTGCAAACTCAAATAGTCAATGGTTTGGTTGTAGATGTAAACGGAGAACCGGTTATCGGAGCTAGTGTGGTAGAGAAAGGTACGACAAATGGTGGAATAACTGATATTAACGGAAAGTTTACATTGAATGTAAAGCCGGGTTCAACCTTACAAATCTCTTTCGTTGGTTATCAAACTCAAGAGGTAAAAGCAACCAAGACGGTAAAGGTTGTTTTAAAAGAGGATAGCGAGTTACTTTCGGAAGTTGTTGTGGTGGGCTATGGAACTCAAAAGAAAGCTAATTTAACAGGTGCAGTTGCAACAGTCGACGTAAATAAAACATTGGACAGTCGTCCTATTGCGGATATCGGTCGTGGACTTCAAGGCTCAGTGCCGGGTGTTAATATTACAATTCCAACGGGAGAAATCGGTTCGGACCCTTTGATTAAAATTCGCGGTCAAATTGGATCCATTTCGGGAAATAATACTCCGCTTATTTTGTTGGATAACGTGGAAATTCCAAGTATTCAGATGGTTAATCCCAACGATGTCCAGTCTATTTCCGTATTGAAAGATGCAGCTTCATCTTCTATTTATGGTTCAAAAGCTGCGTTTGGCGTTATTTTGATAACAACTAAATCGGGAGCGCAAACAGATAAATTTGAAGTTAGCTATTCCAATAACTTTTCTTGGCAAGATCCTGCCAAAAGCATTGAAATTGGTGGAATTGAAGCCTTGCAGTACACATTGGATGCTCAAATAAACAGAGGAGAACCGATGCCGGCGGGTGGCTTTTGGCGTATTAGTCCCGAAAGCCTGGAGAAAGCCATAGAATGGCAGAAACAGTATGGAGGAAAGGTAAAATGGAATGATCCGGTAGTATATGGTCGCGACTGGTATTATGACGGAAAAGATAAATATGGATATAGACTCTATGATGCGGCTAAAGCTATGGTCAGGAACTGGGCTCCGACCATGAGTCATAATTTATCGGTAAATGGTAAAAGCGGCAAGACCAGTTATAATATAGGATTGGGGTATTTGGATCAGAGTGGTATGTCTAAGACTGCCAAGAAGGACGACTTCAAACGATATAATGCATCGGTCAGTGTAACATCGGAATTGAATAAATATCTTACAGTGAGAGCCAGCTCTATCTATTCCGACCGTAATAAACGTTATCCGGGTATTGGTAATACTTCTGCTGACCCTTGGTTGTATATGTATCGTTGGAGCCCATTGTTTCCGATGGGAGTGACAGAACATGGCAATCCTTTGAAAGAGCCGTCGTATGAAATGGCTGCATCAAATACAGATAATCTGCAAAATAAATATTATAACGTTAACCTGGGTTTTACATTGAATATTACGAAGAATTGGGATGTTAAATTTGATTATACTTACGACAGACAAACTTCGGAAACAAATTCGTCTGTAACCCAATACGAGGCCGGTGCTACATGGTATGCGCCTACGGCGTGGATAGAGAACGGCAGTCAGGTCTTTGTCAATGAACAAGGCGAAAGAGTAGACACGGGAGGTATGCCGGCATACCGTTTCCCTGTAGAAAAATATTATAACAGTTCGGGTCCGGGAGCTAGTCAGGTCGGCTATCAGAATAAATCGGTAGATAATAATACGTTCAATATTTATACCACCTATAACCTGCAATTGGGAGCTGAAAAAGAGCATGCCTTTAAGTTTATGGTGGGTATGAACAGGGTTACCAGTAAATGGAGTTCGCATAAAGGGTGGAAAACAAATCTTATTGATTTGACAAACCCGCAATTTCCATTGGCATCCGGTGACCAGTTCATTGAAGGAGACCGCAATTGGGAAGCTCAATTAGGTTTCTTCGGACGTCTGAATTATTCTTTCGAAGACAGATATTTCTTAGAAGCTAATATACGTAGGGATGGTTCATCTAAATTTCCGAAGAATTTGCAGTGGCGTTGGTTCCCTTCTTTTTCTGCCGGTTGGGTGTTTACCAATGAAAGTTTCATGAAACCGGTTGAAAATATTTTGAGCTTTGGTAAGTTTAGGGCTTCATGGGGTAGTATTGGTGACCAGACGGTATCCAATACCTTGTACAAAGCCATATTGGCTGACGGCCAATCGTCATGGCTGGACGGAAGCGGTAATAAGATGCCTTTGTACGGTACTCCTTCGTTAGTGGACAGTGATATCAGTTGGCAAGAGATTGAGACTTTGGATTTTGGAGTAGACCTTCGTTTCTTTAAGAATAAATTCGGAGTAACTTTCGATTGGTATCGTCGGGATACGAAAAACATGATTATTGAAGGAGAAAGCTTGCCGGTGACACTTGGTGCTACAGCTCCTAAAGGTAATTACGGTAGTTTGAGAACCAAAGGTTGGGAGTTGTCGGCTGATTTTACCCATCGTTTTTCCAATGGATTGGGAATTAATGTTATGGCTTCTATTTCCGATGCAACTACCTATATAACCAAAGGCGCGGACTATCTGACTCCATGGGAAGACCGCAAATTAGGGACAACCTATTCTACCGGAAGACGATATGGCGATATTTATGGTTTTGTGACAGATAGATTGTTTCAAAAGGAGGACTTTGTTTACGGAGCAGACGGACAAATAGAAAAAATTACTGTCATTTATAACGGGACAGCGCATACTACCAATAAACAATCTTCCCCATATCCGGTGTATCAGGTACATTATGAAGACAATAACAAATTGATTTTTGCACCGGGTGACGTTAAATTCGTGGATTTGGACGGAGACGGTTATATCACGCCGGGAACAGGTACGAATGGTAATCCCGGTGACCAGACTGTGATTGGCAATTCTACTCCTCGCTATGAGTATAGCTTCCGTTTGGGAGCGGATTATAAGGGGATTGATTTTTCAATCTTCTTCCAAGGCATCGGCAAGCGTCAGATTTGGGGTAGCGGTCAGTTGGCTATTCCCGGATATAATGCCAAAGAGGGTGCTCTTCCCAAAACCTTCACAACCGATTATTGGACAGAAGAGCGTACGGATGCATTTTATCCGAGAGCATGGAATTTGGGTGGAAGCAATACTGGTTTCAGTATGCAGAAACAGTCACGCTATTTGCTGGATATGTCTTACCTGAGAATCAAGAATATAACGTTGGGATATACTTTCCCGGAGAATCTTCTTTCAAAAGTGTATATATCCAAGGCCAGACTCTATATGTCATTAGAGAACTTCTTTACATTTGACAAGCTGAACGGATTGCCTATCGACCCGGAGGCTATCTCAGGCTATTCGATGTTCAGGTCTGACTCAAACTATAACTTGGGACGTACGGGTATGGGCACACCTGTTTTCAAGACTTTATCATGTGGCGTTCAATTAACCTTCTAAAAAAGAGTAATTATGAGATTTAAAATATATATGATTTTAACCGGAATCATCTTCCTGTTTACGAATTGTAATGATGTGCTGGACCGTCCTTCATTGACTACATCGGAAGATGATGCTTACTGGACCAGTGAGGATAGGGTACGTTTGTATGCCAATGCCTTTTATACCAACTTCTTTGTAGGATATGGATTGAAGTATGAAACGACGTATGCTCCTAATGCAAATTATACTTTTAATGATGATGCAGTGAGATTGTCCACCCAAACGCAGTTTGGACGGACTGTCCCTACATCAAAAGGCTCAACGAGTCTGGATATGATGTGGCAGAGCGAATTTACCGGTCCGACATGGAATTTTGCTTGGATAAGGAAGGCGAATGTCATGCTTGATCGTGTGTCTGCCAGAATGAAGGATATTCTGACCGAAGAACAATACAATCATTGGATGGGAATAGGCCGCTTCTTCAGAGGAATGGAGTATGCTCGTCTGGTCAATGTTTTTGGTGATGTCCCTTATTACGATACAGAGGTGTTGAATACGGATAAGGATGCCTTGTATAAGGATCGTACTCCGAGAAATGAAGTGATGGATGCCGTTTATGATGATTTTGATTTTGCCATGAAGAATGTCCGTTTGGATGACGGGGATGCACAATATGTGAACCGTTATGTGGTGGCTGCTTTTGTTTCGAGATGGGCATTGTTTGAAGCAAGTTGGCAAAAATATTATTATAAGAATGATGAACGTGCGAAGAAATTTTTTGAGCAGGCTATTACTGCGGCTGACTTGGTAATGAGCAGTGGAAAATATGATATTGTGACTGATTTCCGCTCTTTATTCGGGTCGACGAAAAGTACGAAAGACTGTATCCTGTATCGTACCTATGATGCGGATAAGGGTGTGACTCATTCCATAGCATCGACTTGTAACATGAATGACCCTACCGATGTCGGCCCGAATTTGGATTTGATTAAGGCGTTTATCTGTACGGATGGTAAGGACTGGCAAACTTCTGCAGTTGCCAACGCAGCCGATTTTACTTTAAGTAACCTGATAAAGACAAGAGATGCCAGATTTGAGGCAAGTTTTTACAATAAGCCGACTCCCAGAGCTAAAAGCTGTTATTTGTATGTAACTAAGTTTATCCCTCGGAGTGCATTGGAGTATATTGAAAAAGGCGGTTCTCCGGCTCCGGAATTCCAGGGTGAAAAGAATGTGACTGGCTATCCGGTAATCCGCTATGCTGAAGTTTTATTGAATTGGATTGAGGCTAAAGCGGAACTTGCTACATTGGGAGGGCCGGCGGTTATCCAGACTGATATAGATGAGTCTATTAACAAGATCCGTAACAGACCGATTGCCGAGGAAGCAAAAGCGTTGGGTGTTGTCAAGACAGCAGACATGAAGTTAGATGCCCTGCCTGATGATCCGGGTAGAGATGTTACGGTATCTCCGTTACTTTGGGAAATCAGACGGGAAAGAAGAATGGAATTTGCTTTTGAATTCTCACGTATCGTCGATTTGAGACGTTGGAAAAAATTGGAGTACATGGATACCGATAGAAATCAGGATTTGCTGGTAGGTACTTGGGTAAATTTCAAGGATGAGGTTCCCGAAGAACTGAAATCAGAGAATAGCGGGAAAATCAGGGTTATGGGCAAGGATGGAAGTCTGACCGTTTATGATGGCACTAATGCTGCTGCTATGAAAGGATTTTTCTATCCGGAACAGAATAAAGGACGACTGCCCTTCTTGAATGTGCCTAATGTAAACCCATATCTCTCACCTATCGGAATTAATCAGATTGAAGATTATAAGAGTAGAGGGTATACACTTACTCAAACGGAGGGATGGCCGGCAAGTTTGAATTGATGGATACATCCGTGAGTTAACAATGGTTTTTAATTAAAACATGAGATTATGTATAAATTAATAAAAAGTTTAGGATTTATGGCTGTATTGCTTGGTATTAGTCTTGTCTCTTGTGAGGAGGATTATCCTAAAAGCCATATAGCACCTTATGATACGGAGCTTTTAGCAATAAAGATAGTTAATGCCGGGGCAGACGGGAAAACAGTGGTGGAAGGAACAATTGATGAAGCCAATAAGACAATTAATTTTCCCCGTTTGGATGTTGAGACTAATTTTTCAGCTTTGAGCTTTGAGGCGGAACTTTCTGAGGGCGCGGAGCTTCAAACTCCGGTCATGGATTTCTCAATGGATGAGGAAACTTCCGACAAGACTTTGATACTTCGGATTGTAAATAATAAGAGGTATAAGGAATATTTTGTTAAAGTCCGGAAAAGAGTTCCTGTGTATGGGGCTGATTTTGAAAAGCCTACTGTATATAATTTTTCAGGAGATAACATTTATAGTGATTATGCCGATGCTGCATCTACCCGTTGTGCTTCTTATGATGGCGAACATGTATTGGTTGTCAGCAGAGCTACACAACCTCATCTTCTTAAAGTGTCGGATTTGAAGAAAGGGGAAATCAATCCTATTCTGCTGGATTTGACTGGAGTTAGCGGTGGTACTTTCTCTTATAACATGGGTGCGTTGAGTAATGGTCATGTATATCTTTCAAGTTTGTCGGGTGCCAAAGCTTCTCCTCTTAAGATTTATCATTGGGAAACACCGGATTCCCAACCGGAAACGATAGCCAATATTAATGTTGGAAGTATCTCCGGAGCAGGAAACAGACATGGTGATAATGCCTCTTATAATATAGATGAGAATGGTAACGGATTTATATTCTTTGGTGATAATGCAGCTACGGATTTTCTAAGAATACCCGTAAGCGGCTATAAAACAGTTGATGCCACTGCCATTAAAGTATTACCGTCAAAATCTGATGCTACGATGGTGACCAATGTATATAGAGTGGGAAATACAGACCAGTATTTATGGTCGGGTGTCAGAATTCCTGTAACATTGGTCAATGAGTCTGTAGGCGAAATATATGCGTCGAGCGTAAAAGGAGAGGCTGTAGCTCCAAGGATAATCAACTTTAATGAGGAGCGTTATCTGTTGGTTTGTACCGCTGGTCAGGGTAGTGCATCTACTGCAACCATTGCTTTGGAAATTTATGATTTGAGCAAAGGAGCTACCATAGAAGAGGCTTTGCGGAAATTTGACGAAGGAGACAATCACAATCCTTTGTACCAATTTAAATTAGGTGGAAGTGGAAATGGAAACGCCCTGGCGCAGACAGATTATTATATAGAGAAAGATGAGAACGGGAAAGATGCCAAGCTTTGTGTGTTTGCATCACGCACAGGATCAGGATTTGTAATATGCGAGTTCCCTATTAAGCAGGAAGAGGAATAATATGCTGATTTTCTACATTTAAATTGAATTTTTATATTGTCAACTTGAAAGCCGTCTATTTTAAAATTATCAGGCGGCTTTCTTATTAGAAATTTAAGGATGAAACATTTGAAATATATATATATAATCATTTTACTTGTGCTGGTCGCAGCATGTGGTAAAGACGATGAAGGCATTTTGGATGATGGTAGCCATTCTCAGGGAGAAGGTCAGACCTCTTCGTCTGTTCTGCCCGGAAAGGAACTGAGAGGAGTATGGATAGCTACGGTATGGGGACTCGATTGGCCTATGGAAAAGTATGATGCCGATGTTCAGAAAAAGTTGTATACAGATTATCTGGATTTATTGGTCGGGTATAACATGAATGCGGTATTTTTCCAAATCAGAGGTATGGCAGATGCATTTTATGAATCGGAATATGAGCCTTGGAGTAAGTATATTACAGGAAGTGCAGGGGTAAGACCCGATTATGATGTTTTAGGATTTCTTGTTGAGGAAGCTCATAAGCGAGGTATCCAGTTTCATGCTTGGTTAAATCCATACCGTATAGCTACGCGTGCAAATAAGAATGCTGCTTTCCCAAAACTGGATGCCAAAATACCCATGGAACTGGTTAAGGATTATGAGAAAATCAGAGTTTATAATCCTGCTTTGCCGGAAGTTCAGGAACGGATTGTAAATATTGTCAAGGAAATTATTACCAAGTATGACGTTGACGGTATTCACATGGATGATTATTTCTATCCGTCATTGGAAGCTTCTGAGACAATGAATGATGGTGCGGAATTTCAAAAATATGGGAAGGATAAATTTAAGAATGTCGAGGATTTCAGGCGTAATAATGTAAATACCGTAGTTAGGAATATCCAGAAAACTATTATTGAGACTCGTCCGGAAGTGATTTTCTCTATTAGTCCGGCAGCTGATATGGAGCGTAATTACAACACATTGTTTGCAGATGTCAATACGTGGGCAAAGGAAGGCTGGGTGGATGTGGTTATTCCGCAGCTGTACTTTGCCACAGGTAATGATGCTACCAGTTTTAATCTGAGGTTGGATTTATGGTCGCAATATACATATGAAAACCACTTATTGATAGGATATGGCATTTATAAATTTGGCGATTCGCAATATGGAAGTAAGTTTCAATCGTCAGATGACTTAATGAAGCAGTTTGAACTGGCAAGTGCAAAGCCGAAGGTAAAGGGAAGTGTATTGTACAGTGCCAAGAACTTGGTAGAAAATAAGGTTGGTATTGCAGATGCGGTCAAGGCTATATATGGAAAGAAAGTATTGCCTCCTTATTTAGGACGAACTGCTGCAGTGCTTCCTCCGGCACCGGACAATATCAGGTTGAATGGGGCTGATTTGTCTTGGGGAGCGGTTTCAAATGTTGCTTATTACGCTATATATAAAGATAATGGGAAAGAGCGGAAAGCCGATTTGGTAGGTATTACCCAAGGAACGTCATTTAAATTATCGGAAAAGGGAGTTTATTTTGTGACTTCGTTATTCAAAAATAATGCAGAAAGTGAGATTTCAGAAACTGTGTCTTATTGATATACTTAAAACGACCTGAAATCGGAAGTCTCAAGCAACATAGTCAAGGGTGTGTTAAAAATGAATGCTGTAATAGTAATGACATTCTATTTTTGACACACCCTTATCGGTTTATGGATTAGGAGAAATTTTAAAGCGCTTTCTCTCTAATCAGATACTCTGCAATCTGTACCGCATTCAATGCAGCACCTTTTTTGATCTGGTCACCCACAATCCAGAAAGTCAATCCATTCTCGTTGGTGAGGTCCTTGCGGATACGTCCTACGTATACGGGGTCCTTTCCTGCGAGGAACAGCGGCATCGGATATTCTTTCTCTGCCGGATTGTCCATTAATACCAGTCCGTCACCTTTGGCAAATGCTTCACGTGCCTCCTCAATAGAGATAGGCCGTTCTGTCTCTACCCAGATACTTTCCGAATGCGAGCGGAGAGCAGGTACACGAACACATGTTGCGCTGACTTTGATGTCGGAGTGCATAATCTTACGTGTTTCGTTGTACATCTTCATCTCTTCCTTGGTGTAGTCGTTCTCCAGGAAGACGTCGATGTGCGGCAGCACGTTGAAGGCGATGCGGTACGGATAGACCTTGTTTTCGGGCTCGCGCATGTTGAACAGGTCGCGGGTCTGGCGTTCCAGTTCTTCCAGGCCCTTCTGGCCGGTACCGGACACGGCCTGATAGGTGGAGACCACGATGCGCTTGATGCCCACGGCGTCATGGATGGGCTTGAGGGCCACCAGCATCTGGATGGTGGAGCAGTTGGGGTTGGCGATGATGCCCTGATGGCCTTCCAGATGTTCGGGGTTCACTTCGGGAACGACCAGGGGGCAGCGGTCGTCCATGCGCCACTGGGAGGAGTTGTCCACCACCACGCAGCCGGCATGGGCGGCATGGGGAGCGAATTTTTCGGAAGTGCTGCCGCCGGCGGAGAAGATGGCGATGTCGATACCTTCAAAGACATCTTCCTTCAGTTCCTGCACCACCAGCTCGTCATCGCCGAAAGGCACCTTGGTCCCGGCGGAACGGGCCGAGGCGAAAGCACGCACTTCCGTGGCCGGGAACTGGCGATCGTGCAGGGTTTTCAGCATTTCACGGCCCACGGCGCCCGTGGCGCCCACAACGGCAACAGTCAACTTCTTGCTCATGCTCAATTCTCCATGCAGGGCAAATCAAAGGCTATACGGGGTCTGCAGCAGCATCATTCCGGCCCGGCCCCAAAAGAAACCTGACTATAGCGGGCATCATGGCAAAAGGGAAGACGTGACGGCGCGTCTGTACTGACAATTTTCGTGTGAAAAATTACACAGTTATCCTGCAATGCTTTGGCCCTTCAGCGCCTTTTTTGCCTGTCGTGCGGCATGGGGCGGCGCAACACACTGAAATCGAAACGATTTTCCGTACTTTCCCCGCGCCGCCGCCGGGCCGGACATGCGGGACATGCCGCGGCGCGGACGCTCGCCCTCCGCCTCCCTGACGCAGGCTTCCCCAAAGGCACGGGCGGGCCTCTTTGCCCGCGCTTTTCCCGGCTTGCGGCACAGGCAGAAAAAACGCCTTCCGCCCGCTTCCG
>OGPT01003921.1_pt1 | contig 10213 bp, 10 predicted proteins | sample 1552951 | NCBI WGS metagenome assembly OGPT01 (sample SAMEA2580224, study PRJEB22360) | human gut metagenome | biome: human gut; feature: human-associated habitat; material: faeces | place: Denmark | collected 2008/2010
TATAATAAAATGTGGCAAGATAATAGGTTACAGGACCCTGTAGATTTTTAGTAATTTAAAAAAAGCATATATAGTTTGGCTAACATGGAGGTATTATGGAAATTGTTACAGTATTTGATGAAAAGGAAATAAAAATCAATTTAAACAATAATGTGATATTTTTTGGAAAAAATACTACTGTGAAGAACAAATTTATTAGTGAGCTAATTGAAAAACTCTTAAAAAACAGTAAAGAATTAGAAATTAATGGAAGACAGTTTAATAATAGCGACTATAACATAATAAATATAGATGAAAATACTGACTTTAGTAGTGAATTTAAATTTACAAAGAATAACACTTTAAAGCAACTAATATATAATGACTTAGAAAAGAAAATTGATGAAAGAAAAATTATAAATTGCACTAATGAAATATTTGATGTAATTGATGATAAAGTTAATAGCTTATTAGATAGAAAAATTAATAAGAAGAGTGATAACAATATTACATTTCAAATTGAAATTCCTAATATGTATTCAATAATTGATAAATTTACAAACATTTATGTAGATGATATTTTGTTAAGCGATAAAGAAATATCAAAATCTATGAAACGTAAATTGCTTTATCAATTATACTTTTTAGATATTAAGTCTTTAGTAGATAAACCAACAATTGTTATAATCAATAACTTTGATGTTTATCTAAATAGTGATGAAATCATTTCAGTTTTAAATAGTATTAATAATTTATCTAGTGATAATTGTCACTTTATAATAAGTAGCTGCAATAATATTTTTGAATACTTAGATATAAACAATTTTAGTGTTTACAAAATATCAAATGAGGTAATATCAATTAATAGAATAGACAAATCTATTAAAAACTTTCTAATTAAAGAAGAGTATAATCAAAAAAATAAAGATATTTCATTTGATGAGTTCTACAATAATAATGAATGTCTAATAAGTAATATTGAAGTAAATAAAATTAAGGAAAATGTATTTACTAGAATGCCGTCAGCATTTGGAAAAATTCTTAATTCTGATAATATAAAAATAATGACAAGCAAGCCTAAAAATATTGTTTCTGAATATATAATTTGTGCTAATAAAAAAGACAAAAAACTTTTTGAAGAAATTGTTCAAGAATTTATTGACCATTAAGGAAAAATGTAGTAAGATTAAGTTGTCCTGAGAAGGACATACATTACTAAAAATTTACAGGTTTCTGTAATAAGGCTCAATGGCCTTAGGTTTAATCTAACCTTAAAGATTACAAAGCAGGTTAACTCCTGCTTTTTTGTGTTAAAAAAGAAATAGTACTTTTCTATTTCTTATCATTCAAAAACTAATAAATTTTCTATAGATATATCTTCTTCCACACCTTTTTCACCTGAAAACATTATCATATTATTATATTGATTTTCAGTCACTTGTAAAAGTCTTATATTTCCACTTTTAGGAGCATTTATTTTTAATCTATTAATATGTTTATTTAAATCATCATTATTTTTACAAATTCTCGAATAAACTGAAAATTGCATCATTATAAAACCATCATCTAACAAATATTTTCTAAATTTAGTTGCTGTCCTTTTTTCCTTTTCCGTTACCATCGGTAAATCAAACATTACAATTATTCTCATAAATTTACTCATATATTATTGTTGGTAAATCAAGTTTTGCCTCTCCAGTAGAAAATGATTTTATGTAGCTTTTTATTAATAGACCTATACTATATTCAACAGTATATTTTTTATCATTATGACTAACTTCTTTGTTTAATAAGTTAATCAGTTCTTTTCTGAAATTAAAAGACAGAGGATATACTATTTTATTTCTATTGTCATAAACGAATTTATCTACGACACTTCTGTATGGCTCTAAGAAATCATAAGCTAAATTAAAATTATTAATTTTTGAATTATGATGAATTCCTAAATAAGTGTTAAGTCCAAATACAGATAAATTTCTAATTATGGCACTTGCAAATATAGTATAACCATAGTTTAAAGCAGCATTTATACTATCGTCGTAAAATCTAATGAATTTACTCCCAAATAAACTTCTAAAATAGATTTTAGCAGCTAGTCCTTCCCTATTCTTGATATCATCATAAATAATTTCAGATGTATAATCGTTAAGTTTAGAGATAGGAAATTCTTCCTTTGAAGTCATTTCCAAAACTCTAATACTATTTTCTAATTTTTTCTTTACAATTTGATTCCAAAATTCTCTCTTAACCTCATCTTTAACTTCCAGTTGGTGTGAAAAAACATCTAATTGTTTAAAGTGATAATTATATGGATACATAATTGAAGTTGGAAAAAATTTTTCATCACAAATAATAACTGAAATGGCATTCTTTCCAAACTCTGCTAATAATCTAGTAGTTAGTACAGTAGTAGAATCTTCAATTAAAACATAATTAATATCTTCTAATGGAACCTTTGAAATATTTTCATCTTTTTTTATCATCAATTGATTATCTTGAAAATATAATTTTTCACTTTTCTTGATAACGACTTGCCTATAACCCACTAATCTCACCTAAAATATTAATAGAAAGTTTTTTAATAGAGCTAATAGTAGAAACAGTTATTTGATATTGGGTCCGAACTTTTGAAAAAATATTACTATTTCCAATTATGTCGTAGCCATCACCGATTTTACTTTTAACTTCAAACATGCCACTTGAACATCCTACAACATAAGCTATACTTTCTCTTCCATCAGTAGTACTTACTTTAATTAAATCATTTTTATATAAGCTCATATATAAGGTGTAATTTCTTAACACTTCACCATAAGGCAAGATTTTATTATTTTTTCCTTGACCATACTCTAGCTTAATTGTAAATTTTCTATTAAAATTACTATCATTTTGATATTCTTTTATCTTTTCTATTTCAAATACATCATATGCTGCAAAATATAATTTGTTATCATTTTCATCTTTTGATTTAAAAATGTCAATTCTATAAATATCACCTTTTTCAACATTAGCATTATTAAGTGTATGTCCAGTATTTTTAAACTCTGAATATACTTTGATTCTTTTTATTGCTTTATGTTCTTTATCGTTTGGATTAGTTGGATATTTTCCTTCATGTTTTTTTAAAGCTTCCGCCCCATTTTTGCAATCTCCAAACCATTCTACTAAAGCATTAAAGATGTCTTTTGAACCATTCTCACGGTCCGGTATTTTATCTAAATCACTTCGTTTAACCTTTTCTATAGGTGTTCTTAATGTTTTATAAGTTACTTTTTCATCATTATTTTCTATAGTTTTGATACCATAATATGTATCTTTATGCATTGCACCTGATATCTTTGGTTTTGCTAATGATGGAGTTAGTGTATGTACTTTTTCTAGTTCTTCTTTGGTATATGTTCCATGTTCTTCCAAACTCCATTTTAGTATTTTGAGATCTTGTTCATACACTCTTTCTTTAGCTTCTTCTAAAAAATTGTCATATGGTAAAGGGAATTTTAATGTACTAACACCATGTTTTGAAAAATAAATATTATTATGTGCTTCTTGTTCTTTTAAATATTCTTTAAATTCTGTTTCTTTTAATACCCCATCTTCATCAAAAAATCTAGCGATTTCATCATCAGCATCTTTAATTTTTATCTCATCTAATTTATTTTTAGCAATACCATCAATATATCTACTAAACTTTTCATAAAGTGTTACTTTTTGTTCTAATGATTTAGTGATAGATGCTATAACAAGAGCATCCATAGCATGATGAAGATGATTATCTCTATCTTTATTTATATCAGTCTTCATGTCAGTTGGCATAATGTAAGTATTAGAAATATAACTATGTGTAAGTCTATTAAATCCCCATCTTGCCCTAAGTTTAGCAGTTATGGCACCTGGATATACATTAACTTTTGGTACATTTAAATGAGCTTTTATTAAACTAGCAAGTTCTCTACTTATATATTTTGTATCATTTAAGTTTTGCTCTCGCATTTCTCTTTCAGTTTCTAAATCTAACTTAGTTAATAAATAATTATCTTTCTTATTTTGTGAAATAGCTAAACAATTTATAAAACTTTCATATTGACTCCATTTAGGAGTGTTACCAAACCATTCATAAGGTGTTTTATTTCCTTTATCCTGATTATATTTGGTATAAACCAATGTTTTATTTAAATAATTATCATTATAAGTTCTAGAATATGGCAAAATATGGTCAATTTGAACAATATTATTAGTAAATAATTCTTCAAATTTTATCTTCTCCATACTATAGCCACAAAATTCATTTTGTTCTTTCCATAATTTATATTTTAATAAATCATTGCTACTAATCTTATTAACATCAGTAAAAGGTCCTTCTTCTACTAAAAATTTACGAATTTTCTCATTTTCTACTTTTCTTTCTAGTTGTAATTTTTCTATTTTATTTCGTTCTTCCCTTGTTCTAGCTAAGTCTCTTGCTGTTTCAATATTAATTATTTTTGGCATACCATATTTTTTTATAATTGCATTAAGTACTTTTCTAGTTTGAGTAAGCGATCTAATTACTCTTTGATTTCTAATGTTTTCATCTACATATATTGGGACTAACAAATCTTTTTTTTCTATATTTTTTGATAAATTTGAATGGTCTATGTTAAGTCCTTCCATTGCTTTATCATAAGTAATTCCTTTCATCATTAAAGGAAGCAAATTTCTTACAATATCAGTAGATAACATTAAGTGATCTTTAAAGTTAGGTAATTTTTCTATAAAATTAATATCATCAAATTTAGAATCAATAATTTTAGATTCTTTAATTTTTGCTTGAATATCTTCATTTATTTTATAATTTGTGCAGTAAAGTGCCAATTCATCTAAAAATTCAACATTTTCTTTCACTTCACTCCAGACTTCTTTATTATAAGATGATACTATCGCTTTTTTTAATGCATGATATCCTTTTAGCTCTATCAATTTTTTAGAAAACAATTTATCATTGTAAATACTTTCATAAAGTCCCCGTCTATTTTCATCTAATGATGAAATATCAATTTTTTCTTCCTTTGAAATACTTAATTTTTTCTTAAATTCTTCTATTACTTTTATATATTCACTCTTAGTTAAACTTAAGTTTTTTATTATAATATCATTATTGCCTAATATTTTAACAAGATATTTATAAGTTATCATTTGTTTTTCTTTAGCAGCATTAATAATGTTTGCTATTTCTTTAGATGTTAATGACTGATAATTTCCATCATCAATCTTATATCGTAAATTTACTAGCTTAGATAAAGCAACAAACATTTCAGATGAAAATGCATATTTTGGGGCTCTAGGTTTATGATCGAATGCACATTTACCAGTCATCTTTTCAATTAAATTGCCACCATATGAAGATCTTTTTCTTAATCTATTTCCATTTTCATCATATGTATAATAATATCCTGGTCCTTCTGAATAATGCCTTCTAGAATTATATATTTTTAAATATTCATTTTTAAAGTTATTATCAATAAGGTCAAATTTCATCTGACTGTCTAACACTTTATTAATTTCATCTAAATACATTTCATTAGTAACAGATACTTTATAATTTTCAGGACTATTTTTTATTTTATCCTTAAATTTATCATCTTTAATGTACATCTCTGAGATAGTCCTATAATTCTTATCTTTCATTAAAGATAAATTTTCTTTGATAGCATTTAAGACCTTCCCATTATCCTTTTCGCCGGCAGATTCTCTATTTGATTTATAGCCTCTTTTTTTAGCATAGTGGACTAAGATAATACATAATTCTTCTTTTAATAACCTCCTGTCTAGTGCTTCTACTTTAAGTTTATATGGATTAGTATTATTCTTTTTATAATAATTGTTAATCATATTATTGTAAATTTCTGTTAGTTCTTCTTTTCTTATGGATACTAAATTTCCAGTAACATTTCCAGTAAGAAAATTATTTTCATATAATATATTTCTAACTCTATCTAATCTAAATTCTCTTCTTCTGACAACACGGCGTACTCCCCTTTTTTCTCTACGTTTTTTTGCTTTACTATCTCCAGTCTTTTCTACTTCGCCCGGACTAAATATTCTACTACCAACATCTATTATTTTATAAGGAACATCATTTTCATCAAGTGCCAATAATCCCCAACCTACTGACGATATTCCTACGTCTAATCCTAAAATATAACTATACTTCATTTTTACCTCCTATGTTATATTTTTTTAAAAAAGCAGTACTAACCCATCACCCATAGATTAATACTGCTTATCTATAATAAATTGTATCATGCATAATTAAATATGTAAATTAAATTGTTATGTTAAACCTTCTCTTAATACTTTTCAATCAGAGATAAAGAGTAATTATGTTTATCAATACTACTCTTTATCATTATTTATTTGTAAATACTTTTGCTTTATTTTCAGATACAATATTAAGTTCAATCTCTTTTAACTCATTTTGTCTTTCAATAGCACTTGCTAGTCTTTCAAGCACTTCAATATTACTATTTAATGATCTTATTTCTTCTTTTAAACCTTTAGTATCTCTTAAAGCATTTCTTAATCCAATCATAACTTCATCTGTATAAAACATAATCTCACCCCCCTGAGTAGCTAATATTATAGATATCTAATATACCAAGTCAATAAATTATTTCTTAAATGTCACTTGAAATGTTGTTATACCATCCATTGATGAGGCCTTTATCTTACCTTTATGTAATAAAACAATATTTTTAGCAATAGCTAATCCTAAACCATATCTGTTATCCTTTCCACTTCTTGCTTTATCAACTCGGTAAAATCTTTCAAATATTTTTTCTTCTTCTCCTTTAGGAATAGCTTCACCTTCATTTTCTACTAATAAATTTATTTGTCCATCTTTCTTTAAAGAAAGATTAATAGTTCCCTTTTTCTTAGAGTGTTTAATAGCATTATCAAGTAGTATTTATACTAATTCTTTAATACTATCTTCATCCATTAACATAAAAATATTATCTTATATATCATAATTAAATTTAATATCTTTTTCATATGCTCTTCCTTCAAATGTCAATAAAGATAATTCTACTATTTTAGATAAATTATTATTAACTAATCTAACTTTCTTTCTCTGCTCACTCTTAGCAAGACTAAGTAGTTTACTAATAAGAAGATTCATTCTATTAGTTTCATATTCTATATTCTTTAACCATTTACTATTCTTCTCATCTATATCTATCGCTTCACTACTAGCTACTATGACTGATAAAGGAGTTTTTAGTTCATGAGAGGCATCAGCAATAAATTGTTTCTGTTTATCAAAACTTTCTTTTACTGGTTTAATCAACCAAGTAGTTAAATATTTACTACCTATAATAATTAATAGTTCTAAAATACTAAAGATTAAGATAGATATTTCTAAAGATAATTGCAAAGACTTTTTAATCTTACTATTATCAAATATCACTAATGTATCCCCTTTTAAGTAAGAATATGAATAATCACTTAGATATAAGCAACCAATATATCTAGTTTTAATCTTTTTATCTTTAAGTATTTTGATAGATAGTTCACTTATTTTCTCATTAGATACTCCATTATTAGAATGATTAATAACATCTAGAATATTATCATTATCATCTAAAAGTACCGTATATATTACTGAATCCATAAATTTAATATTTCTATTTTCCACATTATCAATATCATTACGTTCCTTTATCTTAGCTGGCGGTATTTTTCTATCTCTTTTATTAAGAGAAACATTTAAGCTATTATTAATAGAATTTTTCTGTTCCAAATAGTTTTGAATATTAAAGATACTTACTACTGACAATATAGAAATAGTTAATATTAGAACTAGGGTATAAAATATTTTTTACTTAATTTCTTTATTTCCATATTCTATCTTATACCCAATTTCTCTTACTGATTTAATTACTACTTTAGATTCTATCACTCTTAGTTTTCTTCTAATAAATGATAGAGATTATTAGATTCTATTTCATTCTCTATTCCCCAGACTCTATCATATATTTGTTCTTTAGATAGTACTTGATTAGGATTATTAATAAAGTACTCTAATAATTGAAATTCTTTCTTTATAAGTTCCACTACTTAATTAGTCTTAGCACAAGTTACTTTCAAGGTAGTAGTATTAAGTACTAAATCACCAAATGATAGATTATTCTTATTACCATTTCTTTTTAATTGAATATTTACTCTTGCTACTAATTCATCCATATGAAACGGTTTAGTTAGATAATCATCTGCTCCATTCTCTAATCCATTTAATTTATCTTCAATAGTAGACCTTGCTGTTAACATTATTATTTTGCTACTTATATTATCAGTTTTCAATTTATTAAGTATCTGAAATCCAGACATATTAGGAAGCATCACATCTAATATTATTAAGTCATATGTATTAGTTGAAGCATAATAGTACCCTTCTTCTCCATCTTCTACTATATTAACAGTTAATTTTTCTTTTTCTAATCTTTCTTTAATCGCATCTGCTAAATTATATTCGTCTTCAACAATTAATACTTTCATACTCATCACCAATATTAGTTAATCATTTATATATTAAATAAATATTAAATTTTTATCTATTATAGCACAGAAAAGGTCTTGTTAATTGACTAAGTTATGTGCTATAATTTAGTTGTAGCACTTAGGGGATTAGTTTAATGGTAAAATAGGAGTCTCCAAAACTTTAGATGGGAGTTCGATTCTCTCATCCCCTGCCATTTAGATTATTAAGCTGTCAGAATCTTTCTGGCAGTTTTTTATTTGTAATTATTAAGCTGTCTAGATATTACATTTTACTTGACAATGATTGTAATTTTTTAATTTATTTTTCGTTAGATATGGTCTATAATGATAATAGAGGTAAGGTGTTTGGCGGTGATAGTATATTAGTGAGAATTTTTAACAATAAAAACAAATTGAAAGTTAGGAGTAAAAATGAAAAAAAATATTAAATTAACAGCATTGTTAACCCTGTTAGTTATTTCCCTAACAGGATGTGTAAAGTTTAATTCTACAATGGAAATAAAGAAAGATAAATCAATGGACTATAAAATAATATATGCCTTTGATAAATCATTATTTGGAGATCAAGAAATATTAACTAACGATGATAAAAAGGAACTAGAAAATAAAGGATTTACAGTTTCTAATTATGTTGATGGTAATATGAAGGGATTCAAAGTATCTAAAAATATTAAAAACATTGATGATGTAAGTTCTACTAACGACGCAACTTACGATTTATCGGGATTACTTGATAGTAACAAGAGTGAAAGTAAAGTGTTTAAAGTAAAAAAAGGTTTCTTAAAAAACACTTATACAGCTAGTTTCAAATTTGATTCATCAGATAGTGATTTAAATAATAGTACAAGTAATGACACAACAATTGATAACGATTTTACAACTGATGATAATAATACTACAACAGACTCTGATTTTGATTTTTCTAACATAAATACTAATATGGATTTAAGTTTCAATGTTAAGTTACCTTATAAAGCTATAAGTAGTAATGCTACTACTAAGAAAAATGATGATAAAGAGTTAAGTTGGAACTTATCATCAACTGGGGAAGATAAAATAGAATTTTCTTTTGCATTATATAATATGACTAATATTTATATATGTGGTGGAGTTATAGTCTTATTAATTATTATCGCTATAGTAAGTATTTTAAATAAAGGCAAGAAAAACAAAGTTTCTAATAAAGATGCAACTAATGATAAACAAACTACAACTTTTAATTCTTCTGTTGAAACACCAATTATGAGTAATAATGTAACAAGTCAAAGTAGTGAAAATATTAATAAAGTTGAAGCTTTTTATCAACAGCCAGATAAAAAATCAAATATTGCGGATATGTATTCAAATCAAAGTATTCAAGAACAAGCTTCTACAAATTCACAATCAACGGTTTTTTCCACAACTAATGTTAATAACACCTCTGTAAACGAAACTTTATCCACAAGCTCAGTGGATAACCAAACTTTTCCACAACCAGTTCAAACAACAGACATATTTTCCACAACTAATGTTAATAGTAATCTTGCAAATCAGACTTTATCCACAGATACTGTTAATAATCAACAATCTAATGTAAACAACGATAATCAAATTGATACTTTATAGTAAATTACTAGACTTATGTCTAGTTTTTTATATATAATTAGGATGGTGAATAATATGAATAATAAAAACAGATTAATAGAAATAATAAGTATTA
>OGPT01003922.1_pt1 | contig 10209 bp, 8 predicted proteins | sample 1552951 | NCBI WGS metagenome assembly OGPT01 (sample SAMEA2580224, study PRJEB22360) | human gut metagenome | biome: human gut; feature: human-associated habitat; material: faeces | place: Denmark | collected 2008/2010
ATCAGTGGATGAACACCGGGCCAAGGGGATTGGGGATGGGGCTGACGTAGCCGCCCAGCAGCTTGGGGATGGCCAGGCTGATGTCGGGGATAAAGGTCAGCAGCACCAGGGCGATGAACATGCACAGGTAGAACGGCAGGGTCGCCTTGACGACCTTTTCCATGGGACGCTTTGCCACGGCAGAGCCGATGAACAGGACAGCGCCGACAGGAGGAGTCAGCAGGCCGATGCCGCAGTTCAGCACCACGATGATACCGAACTGAATGGGGTCGATTCCAATGGAGGTTGCAATGGGCAGCAGGATGGGGGTAGCGATCAGGATGATGGGAGCCATATCCATGATGCAGCCCAGAACCAGAATGATGACATCAATGAGCAGGGCGATGATGTAGGGGTTATCGGTCACGCTGGTGATGGCGTTTGCGGCCAGATCGGGCACATGCAACATGGTCAGGCAATTGCCGAACACCGCAGAGGTGGCGATCAGGATCAGGACGATGGACAGGGTGTTCACACACTCGTCCAGAGCGTACCAGACGCCCTTCCAATCCAGGCCCTTGTAAATGAACACGGACACGAACAGGGAGTAGATAACGGCGATGGCTGCGGACTCTGTGGCGGTGAACACGCCGCCCACAACACCAAAGACAACGATGACAACGGCAGCCAGCGCCCAGATGGAAGTACCCAGCTGCTTGATGAAGCCCTTGATGCTGAAGGGCGAGCCCTTGGGGTAGTTTTCCTTGACGGAGATGATATAGGAGCCGATCATCAGGACGATGGCCAGCAGAGCGCCGGGCAGGTAGCCAGCCAGGAACAGGCTGCCCACGGAGATGCCGCCGGCGGTGGTGGCGTAGATGACCATGTTATGGCTCGGAGGAACCAGCAGGCCCTCGCAGGAGGAGGTGATGGTAACAGCGGTGGAGAAGTCGGCATCGTAGCCCTGATCCACCATCATGGGGATCATAATGGAGCCGATGGAAGCAGTATCGGCGGAGGCGGAACCGGAAATGCCGCCGAAGAAGTAGGAAGCCACGATGTTGACCATGGCCATGCCGCCGCGCATCCAGCCGACGCAGGCATCGGCCAGAGCGATCAGTTTTTCAGAGATGCCGCCGGAGCCCATAAGCACACCCATGGTGATGAAGAAGGGCACGGCCATCAGGCTGAAGGACGAAATGCCCTTGACCATCAGACGGCAAACATCCGTAAGGGCCTGGCCCTGCACCATCAGGCAGAACACACTGGAAAGGCCAACGGCGTATGCAATGGGGAACCGCAGAAAGATCATCACAAAGAAGCTGACCAGAAGGACAAGGATCGCCAGTGTCTGAACTGTCATATCAATTCTCCTCCTTTACAAACAGGCTCTTGATGTGGTTGTAGATGGACTCAAATTCGAACACGATCATGGCAACACCGGCCAGCGGCACGGGGAAGTACATCCAGAAGCGGCTCAGCCAGGGCATGGAAACGTAGAAACCGCGGCCGCCCAAGGTGGTAGCGTAGTTCCAGCCCACCACCATCATAATGATGCCCAGCACCATCACGGCAGCATCGGCCAGGATGTCCAGCACCTTGACGACTGTCTTGGGCAGGTAGACATCAAAGGCGGTCATGCGGATGTGGGCACCGCGGCGGATGGCCAGCGCTGCACTCAGAACGGCCATGTAGCTCATGCAGGTCAGCACGACTTCTTCCGACCAGGCAGGGTCCGGGATGAAGGGGACGTAACGGCCAATGACCGACATGGTGGTGATGAGGATGTCCAGGATCAGCAAAAGCTTGCAGATGAACAGCACCACCTTATAGGTGATGTCGTACGCCGGCTTGATCTTATCCAATGTGGTAAAGATTTTCGGCATAAGGTTTCCTCCTTTACTATAAAAGCCCGGCAGGGCAGCGGGCCGATTTCCCGTTGTCCCCGCCGGGCCATTTTATTTTTGCATGGAAAAGGCGCTTTTGCTTATGCCTTCATGTCCAGCAACTTCTGGTACAGCTCAGCCTGATCGGAGGTGTTGTCGCTGATGACCTTGGCACATGCTTCCTGCCAGGGTGCCTTATCGGGAACATCGACCACATTGCAGCCGGAGGACTTCAGCTCATCCAGAACCTTGTTCTCAGCGCTCTCAGACAGGTCTGCATTGAACTTCTGGGTGTCAGCACCGGCCTCCATGATGGCAGCCTGCTGGTTCTCGGTCAGCTTTGCCCATGCGTTATCGGTGATAACAGCCTGGATCGCGCCCAGGGTGTGGCCGTCCAGGATCAGGTTGTTGGCAACCTCAGGGAAAGCGTTGGACTTGTAGTTTGCGATGGGCTGCTCAGCGCCATCGACAACGCCGGTCTGCAGTGCGCTGTACAGCTCACCGAAGGAAACAACGGTGGGGTTTGCGCCCAGGCTCTCGACCATGCCGTTCATGACGGGGTCGTTGGACACGCGGAGCTTCAGGCCCTTGAAATCAGCGATGCCGGAAACAGGCTTGACGGTAAAGAAGTGGCGGAAACCCTCCTCGCCGTAGAAGATGCCGCGAACGGGCAGGCCCAGCTCCTGGGGCTCGTTCAGGAACTCCGGTGCGAGGTCGCTGTTGGCGAAGTTCCAGAAGTGTGCGCGGTTCTCAAAGGTGAAGGGGATGCTCAGCAGCTTGGACTTGTTGCAGCCGTAGCTGGTCAGTGCGAAAGCGGAGATACGGCTCATATCAATCGAAGTGGAGCCGCCCAGGATGGCGTCCAGAACGTCATTCTCAGAACCCAGAACACCGGAAGCCTGCACATCGATGACAACAGAGCCGCCGGTCAGCTCTTCGACCTTCTCCTTGAAGTGGGTAGCGGTCTGGCCGACGATGGTATCCAGCGGGTTGACCTCGGCGTAGACCAGAGTGACCTTGGGATCGTTGGCAGCGGCGGCGGCATCGCCCGCAACAGAAGCGGCGGTGGAAGCGGCGGTGGAACCGGCGGCAGAGCTTGCAGTGGAGCTGGAAGAGCCGCCACATGCGGTCAGGGCAGCAGCTGCGGTAGCTGCACCGGCAACGGCGAGAAAGCTGCGACGAGAGATCTTTTTCATGGTAAAACCCTCCTGAAATATATTCTTCTGTTTCCTTCCGGCAGCATCCTCCTGCACAGGTGCGGTGCTGTCGTTCATTCACTGTTCACACTTTAGCAAAATTTCTTGGTCAGAACAAGGGCTTCCAAAAAATGTCCTGTTTTTCAAAAAAATGTGAAAACAACTTCTGTGCATCCTGTACAAACAAGAATCCCAGCCTTTGGACATACCTGCCAACGGCTGGGATTCTTCCTGATATTTTTAACTGTTCTGAATGCGGGCGATCAGCTCCGACTGGTCCGCAAACTGATCGTACAGGGGCTGGACTGCAGCGCGGAATTTCTGTTTTTCCTCACTGGAAAGCTCGGTGACCACAATGCCGCGGGCCAGCATCTCCTGTTCCGCACCCTCCTCCTGCTCGGCCCAGAGGGTGCGCTCGATCAGCGCCGACTCCCGCGCGCAGCTACGCAGGATGTCCGGGAACGTCGGGTCCAGCGCGGCCATCTTTTCCATTGCCGGGATGCTGGCCAGCTGGATCTCCGGTACGCGGGTGTGCTCATCCCGCAGGAAGTAGGGCGCCACCTCGTAATGGCTCATGGCCTCATAGCTGGGCCAGTTGTTTTCCGCCCCGTCGATCTGGCCGTTGTGCAGGGCTGCGTACACCTGACTGTACACCACCTGCACCGGGTCGGCCCCCAGAGCCGAGACCATCATGCTCATGGTGTCGGATTCCTGCACACGGAGCCTCAGCCCCTGCAGCTCGGCCAGACATGTGACCTTCTGGCGGGTGTAGAAGCTGCGCACACCGGCATCGAACCAGGAAAGCCCGGTCAGGTCGATCGCATCCAGCCGGGTCAGAAACTCGTCCCCGATGCTTCCGTCCAGCACACGCCACATCTGGCCGGCATCCTGATAGAGGAACGGCAGCTGCAGCACGTTCAGGGCGGGCATGTATTCTGCCAGCTGGCTCAGCGAGACACGGGCAAAGTCGATGCCGCCGAACTGGATCTGCTGGATGACGCTCATCTCCGCCCCCAGCTCTCCCTTGCTGTACACGGCCACCTTCACCCGGCCTCCGGTCTGCTCTTCCAGCAGGTTTCCAAAGGCCAGAGCCGCCTGCGTGGTGGGGTAATCCTCCGGCTGGTTCTCGGCGTAGCGCAGCACCAGCTCCGGCTTGTCCGAAGCCGTTTCCTGCTTCTGGCAGGCCCCAAAGCCCAGCATGGCTCCGGCGGCCGCCGCCAGCACCTGCCGCCGGGTAAACGCCCGGCTCACAGTGCCGCCTCCTGCTGGTCTTTGGCGGCCTTGGCGGCCTGTTTCCGGTATTGAGTGGGGGTGACGCCTGTGCGCTTTTTGAAGGCACGGGCAAAGTAGCTGGCGTCCTCATAGCCGACCATGGAGGCCACCTCCGCCGAGGAGCGGAAGGGGTCGTTCAGCAGCTCCTTGGCGGCGTTGATGCGCAGCTCCGTCAGGCAGTCCAGGAAGTTCATCTTCTGGTATTTCTTGAACTGGGCCGACAGGTAGGCGGGGCTGATGTGCAGGATCTCCCCCACGCTGTCCAGCGAGATGTCAAACATATAGTTGTCCTCCAGATACCGCCGCACGTGGGCCATTACAAGGGCGGTCTGCTGGTTCTCACTTTCCGGGTGGGCGGGTGCCGGAGCCTCCGGGGCGGTGGGAGCTTCCGGCTCCGGCTGCACCGGGGCCAGCGCTTCCAGCTTCCGCTCCGTTTCGATCTGCCGGATGGCCCGGCGGATGGAGGCTTCCAGCTCGTCCGGGTCTACCGGCTTCAGCAGATAATCGCAGGCCCCCAGATGCACCGCCTCGTGGGCGTACTGGAACAGGCTGTAGGCCGTGACGAAGACGACCCGGCAGCCGGGCCGCTGGGCCAGCACAGCGCGGGCCGCATCCAGACCGCTCATACCCGGCATCTCGATGTCCATCAAAATGAGGTCCGCTCCCCACAGGATGGCGGTATCAGCAGCCTTGCGGCCATTTTCGGCGGTCTCCAACACCACCTCATGCTCAAAGCGCCGGGACACCATTTCCACAAGCGCTTCCCGCTCCAGCCGCTCGTCATCCGCAATCAACAGGCGAATCATCATCCAAGTCCTCCTCTTCTGTCAATTCCACAAGGGGCAGATACAGGCTCACCGCCGTGCCCCGCCCTGGGTGTGAGCGCACCTCGAACCGGCAACGCTTGTCCAGCAGCCGCAGACGCGCCGCCACGTTATACACACCAATGTGCTCCCACCGGTCGCCGGGGGCCGCCAGCCCCGCCTGCAGCCGGGCCAGCTGTTCCGGTTCAATGCCCAGACCATTGTCACACACGCTGATCCGCAGCAGCCCCTGCTCCCGCAGCGGCGTAATGCGGATGCGCACTGCACCGCCCTCTTCCTTGGGGGCAATCCCATGCTTAAACGCATTTTCTACAATGGGCTGCAAAATAAACGAGGGCACCATCGTCTCGGTCAGGTCAATGGAATCCGAGATGCACCACCGCATCTTCACACGGTCACCAAAGCGGACGTGATAGATGGAGTAGTATTCATCCACGATCCGCACCTCGCGGGCCAGCGGCACCTGCTCATCGTTGCTCATCAGGCTGTACCGCAGCAGGTGGCTCAGGGCCGTGATCAGCGCCTGGGTGCGGTAGGCCTTTTCCTGCCCTGCCGTCTGCAATATGACGTTCAGGGTGTTGAACAGGAAATGCGGGTCGATCTGACTGCGCAATTGCTGCATCCGGCTGCGCTCCATGCGGTTCTGCAGCTCCAGAGCCTGGGTCTCCTGCTGGTGCAGGGCCTGTTCCATCTCGTTTTTCTCCCGCAGGGTGTTCACCTGCTGGGCCATGGAGTGCTTCATGTGGTTGAAGGCATCCGTCAGCTGGCCCACCTCGTCCTGCCGGGGCACCGGGATGTCCGGGGTCTCCAGCTCCCCCCGGATGATGGCCTGCGATGCCCCGATCATCTCCTGCACCGGGGTCAGCAGCCGCATGAGGGACCATGCCATCACCAGACCCAGCACAAGGCACAGCCCCACCACCACCGTCTGGGCCCACTTGACCCGGCTGCTGAGGGCCGACACCGTGGTGTAGGTGCTCTGTGCGTCGGAGATGGCGGTGTTCAGCAGCTGCTGGGCGTACTGCCGCAGATAGCTGCCGCAGGGCGAGACTTTTTCGTAGTAGAGCTGGGCCGCCGCAGCGTCCTGCCCGGCGGCGATCTCGGCCCGCAGCTCCTCCACAAGGGCGGTGTAGCTGTCATAGGTGGTGCAGACGGCACTGTACAGCAGATACTGCTCCTCACTCACCGTGTCCAGGCTGCCGTCGATGCGCCACAGCCACGCATTGGTAACGGAAAAGGCACTGTCCAGCTCTGCCAGCAGCGCATCGGTGTCGCCGTACTCCCAGCGGTAGTCGTCCAACGCCGTAAGGCTGCGCTCCACCCCGTTCTGAAAGCGACTGATGGCGTTGAAGTTGCCCATCTGGTCGTCCAGCTCCCGCAGCACCGTGCCGGACTGGTAAAAGCTCAGAACGATCTGAGCCGCCAGCGCGGCAAAAAATGCCGTCAGACACAGCACCATCCGCTGCTTCAGTGTACTTTGTCGATGCAAGGTTTTCCCCTCCCCGGCTTGTTTTTTGCCCCATAGATGTTTTTATTCTACCACGTTTTGGGCCATTTGTGCAAGATTTCCCTTGCCTGCCGAAAAAGAATATGGTACTATGACTAAAAAAGGAGATGCTTGTCTATGTCGCAGCCCATTACGACCTCTGTCACCATGGACGCCGAATCGTTCCAGAAATTCCGGTCCTTCGACCTGTTCCACCACCAAAAGCGCTGGCAGCGGCCCCTGTTGTTCGCCGCCATCCTGCTGGGGTCCTCCGGCATCTGCCTGTCGCAGGTGGGAGTGCGGGAGGGGGCTTCTCTGCTGGCGGTAGTGCTGGCCATGGTGGCGCTGGGGCTCCCGGCGGTGTACTTTTACACCTTCTTCCGGGACCTGCGCACCACCATCCAGAAGCTGGGCCTCCCCCGGCCCTTCTACCGCCTCCGGCTGGACGATGCAGGCCTTTCCGTCTGGATGGCCGGAGAACAGGACAAGCCCCAGCCCAGCCACCAGTACCCATGGCAGGACCTTCACGTGGCCTACCGCACCCCGGACGCCGTGTACCTTTATGTCCAGCAGACCCAAGCCTACCTCGTCAACGGCGAGGAGCGGGACGCAGTGTGGGACTGCCTGAAGACGCATCTCCCCGCCTCCCGGCTGCGGGACCTGCGGTAACGCCGCTTTCCCCCTGCAAACAACAAGCCCCATGGAACCCGGACGGCGTACTGCCGTCCCCGATCTCATGGGGCTTTTTCTGCGCCAAAACGACAAAAAACAGGCGGTGCTGTGATATGATAAGGCTCGCCGCCAAAACTGACGGCGAGCCTTATTGTATGCTTGGCTTTTATAGAATTCCGGCAGTTTTGCCTTGTCATATAGAACGAATGGGCGGCGTTTGCAAGGAGCAGTCATACACAAAACGCCCCTGGCTTCCTGTCATGGAAACCGGGGGCGCTGCGGTTTTATGGGAAACGCCTCAGGCGCTGCAAAGCCTCAGTGCAGCAGGGAGCTGACCCATGCCCGGGCGGCCGTCTTGGCCTGGAGCTTATTGTACATCTTCAGGGTGGTGTTGTACACCTTCTGGCTCATGGCATTGCTGGCGTTGGTGGCGGCAGCCTGCTTGGCCTCAAACGTGTCGGCGGCGGCAACGGCGGCCTTCATATCGGCGTAGTCGGCCATGATCTCCTGCTGGAGCGCGGCATAGCTGGCCTTAGCTGCTGCCCGATCCTTTGCGGTGACCTGATTGCCATTGTTGCCGTAGGTCAGCAGGTTGGAGAGGGCGTCACGCACACCGTAGAAGGAGTCGGTCCAGTCGTCCGGGTAGGTGTAGTAGCGGCCCTTGGCATCCTGATACCAGACGCCCTCGGTGGGCTGCTCGTCGGAACGGGTGACCTTATGGACCGAGACCTTGTAGACATCTGCGGTGTCGGTGGTCAGCATCGGATAGTAAGGGACGAAGGCGTTGTACACGTCGTCGTCAAAAGCGGTCCACTCGGTAATGGCGGTGTTCAGATCGCCGGTGGCGCTCACCTGGAACAGATGCGTCTCCACATTGCCCGTCTTGCCGATGGGCTCGGTCTGAAAGAAGTGGATGGAATCCTCCACCGAGAACTTCTTGGTCAGCTGGATGTTGGAGTAGACCGGGACGATGGCACCGTTCTCGCCAACGTTGCTGATAGCAAAGTCGGTCTCGCTGTAGTTGTCCTTCGTAAAGGTGTCGGTGCCGTACAGGTAGTTCAGGCCGGCTGCCATGCGGTCCGATGCGATGTCGCCGTTGTAGGAGGCATCCAGATCGATGACATTGGCAGCGGCGTCGCCCACAAAGGTACCGGCCTTCTGGGCCACGGAGATCAGGTTGGCAGAGGCCACCACATGGTCGGTGTCATCCAGATCGATTTTGCCCATAGCGGCGATGTTGGGCTGCATGAAGACCACGCTGGAGGAGAGCTTCAGGGCAAGGTAGGTGTGGCCCGTCAGGTTCTCCACGAACCAGGTCTCGTTCTGGTCGGCAATGAACACGCCGGAGCCGCCGGCTGCACCGGCGTTGTCGTAGATGGAGGTCAGCAGGGCAACACCCTCGCGGGCCGTGGAAGCTTCGCTCAGTAGCACCGTGGTGATCTCGGCTTCCTCAATGCCGTTGTCCACATAGGGGTCTACGCTCAGCACCGCGTCGGTGCCGTAGAGAGACTCGGTGGCAGAGACCATGACGCCCTTCTCGTTGGTGCCAGCCTCCTCATAGGGGGTGTGCTCGTGGGTGCTGTCGCAGTCCGGGCAGACACCCAGACCGTTGTCGTCCCGGCGGGCGGTGTAGCGGTAGCTGTCGTGGGTGAAGGTGTAGGTAAAGCCGTAGCAGCCCTCGTACACCTCGCCCGCGGTGTGCTTCCCGGCGGGGCTGATGTTGAACAGCTTGTTGTAATCGTTGGTGCCCAGATCCTCGATCCGGCCAAACATGGTGGTGCCATCCTCGGTGAGGTCGCTGCCGACATAGAGTGCCGTGCAGGCGAAGGCGGAAGGAACCACGGCAAGCGTCATCGCACAGGCGATGAAAGCCGCAGCAATTTTCTTCTTCAAAGACATAATAGTATCGATCCCTCTCTTGTTGATTGTCGGCATTTCGTCGGCAGGTGTCATAATACACCCATTTTAATGAAAATGCAAGTATTTTCCCGAAATTTTAGCATATATTCATTTTTATATAGTATATATTCATACTGCGTTTTTCATCTGCCCCTCCGTGAGCGCAAAAAACCGCCCCGGCTTCCTCTTTCGGAAACCGAGGCGGTTCGTTTGCGTTATTTGTGCTTTTTCAAGCGCTCACGCAATCACTTGCGGGGGTTCTTGATAGCAGCCTGCGCGGGTGCCAAAATTGCAGAGCGTTCGGAACAGTGATCTGCGTTTCTTTAACACGCTGTATCTCCAAAGAACGGCTTCACTGTACTAAGAGAAACTCCGTTACGCTTTGCTTTTTCCCGTTCATAAGTCACACGGGTAACTTCCTCAATAAAAGCTCGGACTTCCGGCGTTGCTGTTGACCATGTGACATTAAAGCGTCTGCAAATTTGATAAAATGTGCGATAAAATGTCTCTCGCTCTGCATCACGCTGAAAATATTCTTTTGCACTCATCAAACACACCTCATTTCAAGTAAGTTACAAAGATGTTCATTGCCGCCTCACCAGAAAGTTCATAACGCGGTGCTCCACCAAAACTCGGCAATGGACAAGCTCCATAGTCCCGGACATAATGCTCTGCCAGCTCCGGAACCTTTGCCTCGAACGTGACCGTCCCGCCGCATTCATGGTCAATCGACAGCTTGATTCCGTACGCAATCAACACCCGGCCAATGCCCTGATACTTTTTAGAATGCCCGACAATTGTCGGATTGCTTTCCGGCTGGCTCTCAATGTAGGTAATATGGACCATCACGTCATTTTCCAATATTTCGTATGCAGCCAGCGCAACCAATTCGCCATTACTCGTCTTTAAGGCATACTTTTCAAAGGCATCATCCTGAATATAATCTGACAACCAGCTTGTTTGCCAGACGGGTTCTTTTTCAGTCTGTACCGCAT
>OGPT01003927.1_pt1 | contig 10204 bp, 8 predicted proteins | sample 1552951 | NCBI WGS metagenome assembly OGPT01 (sample SAMEA2580224, study PRJEB22360) | human gut metagenome | biome: human gut; feature: human-associated habitat; material: faeces | place: Denmark | collected 2008/2010
TTTGCAAACGAGCAAACCGTCTGACTGGGATAAAAACTTTGGAGATTATTATAAAAAAAATGAAGAAGGGAAGTATTCTGGTGTATCTGGAGTAGGCAAGTATATATTACTTACAAGCAAACCGTCTAATTGGTCTTCGAAATATGATGAGTATTATCAAAAGGCTGTTGATGGCTACGGACATACAACTGGCGATTATACAGGAGTTTCACCAAGAGTAGAAAAAACTTATGTTTTGCAAAAAACAAAACCATCTAATTGGGACGAGTATTACAGCGCATATTTTTACAAGTTTACAGATGGCGTTGGAAAATATGAATATCGTAGTATTTCAGGTATAGATAAAGAAAAGAAAAAAATACAGGACAAAAAACCAACAGATTGGGCAAAGAACTTTAAAAGTTATTATATGAAAGATAGCCATGGAAAATGGAAAAACGTTGAAGGAACAGGAAAGGGAAAGAAAACCGCTCCTAAATGGTGTAAGAATAAATATTACACAGAGGAAAGCAAAACAAGAGTTCCGAGTTTCAAAAAACAAAAAGTTTATAGAGAAATTTCAACAGACTATGCTCCAACATGGAAAAACAATACGTATTATGTAAAGACGGAAGATAATCCACCAACATGGAAAAGTAATACGTATTATACGAAAAATGAGAAAGTAGCTCCTGAATGGAATTCGGGAAGGTATTACGAGAAACAAGAGGTTCAATTTGCCCCTGAATGGAAAACAGGAATGTATTATAGGCAAGTACTAGACTATTATGCAACATTGGTTGAAAAAGGGCTAGAAAAGATGCAGGAATATTATAACGCGGATGTCTTAGATATTGACTTAGAGGAAACAGAGCAAGTATATGATGTTGGTGATGTAGTAGGAGCAAAAGATGAAACAACCGGAATAGAAACGATTCAGGAAGTAACAAAGAAAATTGTTAGTATGAAGAATAATAATATAAGTATTACATACGAGGTGGGTAAATATGGCAGTTGATTTAGTAACAGGATACGCAGGAAAACCCCACGTTTCTGCTGCGGATACAGGAGCTTTTAACGCTGGAATAATTGGCAGTGGAAAATATGTATTGAATATGTGGGAAAATTTCGCTTATGAATTAGTTTCAAATAATGAAATTAAAATAAAAAGCGGAAGCTTGGTTAATCAGGGAAGGAATATTAATATAGCGAATAAAGATTCGGAAACTCTCACAATTCAGACGGGGACGAATGGCCTCAAACGATATGATATTGTTGCTATGAGGTATCAACGAGATGAAAAAACGCAGATAGAAACAGCTACACTTGTACTTATAAAAGGAACTCCTGCGGAAAATCCGAAAGACCCAGAACTGCAAAATGGGAATATTTTAAACAATGACTATATAGATGATTATGCGCTATATAGAATAAAAATGAATGGGATATTAGTCGAAACTGTAGAACAGTTGTTTCAAATATTAACCCCATTAGCGGAGATCGCGAAAGAAACAATAGGAAAAATGTATCCTGTTGGGTCAGTTTATATGAGCGTACAAAATACCTCACCTTCTGTTTTGTTCGGAGGAACGTGGAATAAAATAGAAGGAAAATATATTTTAGCAGCCGATTTTTCAAACAAAGCAGGAAGCACAGGAGGAAATGAAAAGGTAACATTGACGCAAGAAAACCTTCCGGTGCACACACATACGGGGGCGAAGCACACGCATGTTATTCCCGCTCACGCACATACAATAGCACAACACTCACATAATGCATCTTGTGGCAGTGCAGGTACACACAGCCATTATGGATATTATCGGTCGGATTCTAAATCGGGTGGCTCGCAGCACAGACAAGGGAGCAAAGCAACGCATAACGGATTGACAGAAGGAAAAATAACACAAGATGCAGGAAGCCATACACATCCGATTGACATTAAAGCTGGCGGTCCAACCAAAACGCAGACTGATGGAGAATGTATCACTAAAGAAGCGATGGGAATAACAGGAACAGCAGGGGACGGAATGCCATTTACAATAAAACCACCATACATTGCTGTGAATATGTGGATTCGTACCGCGTAATACAAATAAGGAGGGAAGCAATGTCAGACAATTTTGAATTAGATGATAATTACGGAATCAATGAGAATTATAGCGACCCACAAGTGTTTATAATTGGACAGGAAAAAGCAATACCGGAAATAACGGGGCAGTTATTGATTGCTGGAGAGAATAATGCGCAGAGCATTAATTTTGAGATGGACCGTTATTACGATGGTATAGATATATCTGATAAACAGATAAATATTTTATACTCAGCGCCACAGGGATATGCTGATATATGCCATCCAATTAACGTAAAAAAAGGTGAAGATAAAATCCGCTTTACCTGGGTAGTTCCAGCGCATGCGGTTATGGGAGCGGGTGAGCTGATTTTCTCTGTAGAATTTGTTGGGGATGATTACGTGCTAAAGACTTTATCCTGCATTCTTGAGATAGAAGACGGAATGCTTGGACATGAGCTTGTAAGTCCGCCAGAGGATAAAGAGTGGTATCTTGAAATGCAAAATATGTGGGATAGATTGAAGGCTACAGCAGAATCAGAAGAAGAGCGAGAAAATGCAGAGAATCTTAGAAAGGAAGCAGAGAACAAAAGGGTAATTGAAAGTGAGGCGGCATTAAAGAAGGCAACAGAAGCCGTAAGTAAATCGCAGCAGGTAATAGCGGATTGTGAAAAGGCTGCAGAAGAAGCAAAAAATTTTGAATCAAAAATTGATGACATAAGGGAAGATTTGGTTTATGGATTTAATGATAATGCATCATACAAAGAGCATACTGTTGATGACAGCCTTAAAGCAATAGGAACGCCTTCTCCTTTGGTTAACAGTTGTATTACAATATCAGAGGTTTTGAGGACGTTTTTTATCAAAACAATTAAATTATATGTAAAATCATCCGTAAAAGATACGATAACAATAAAATTATTAGAAGAACCCGAATATGGTTCAAATGCATATTATGAAACTTCGGTTGAGGTCGAAGCTGATACGAATAAATTAGTTGAAATTGAAGTTAATAAATTGTTTTTTAGAGGTAACAGCTTAAATATTTTAACAGAAAGTAAAGTAAGTTTGGAGTCCGGCACAACAGCAATGTATTATTATGTGCGAAATGAAGGGACAAAAATCTGTGAATATTTAAAAGTAAAAAAAGGAGTCAGTAACAAGCATTTCATATCCAGAACAGTTGGGTTTAATAACGGTTCGATTACTTATTGTGAAAACATAGTAGACACGCTCTACAATGCAGAACAAGCAAACCACAGCGCAGAACAAACACTTTATAACACGCTTTATAACACGCTTTATAACACGGAACAGGCACCGTTTAATGGTACTAATTCTCTACTTAAATTATATTTAGACAGCTTTTTTGTAAAAGCACAAACTGGAAAAAATTTAGCAATAAAAAATAAATTCATTGCTAGGTTAGGAACTTTTGCCAATGATACTGCATTCAGGTGGAAGTATGACTTAGACCCTAGATACGGGACTTTGTTTCTTCCTGCAATAAAAGAAGGCTATTCGTACACAAATTTAGGCGGAAGTGGCTTAGGTTCTTTTTGTGTCCTTGACAAAACTGGAAAGGCTATAAGAGGTATAGCTACCGAAGTTAGAGACGTGAGACACTATGTATACGAAGAAGGGGACTTCTTAGTAGCTTTTGAAAGTTCATTTTTAAGAAAGGCAGATAAGATCAATCCAATTGTAGTTGCTGGTCAAGTAGATGAATTGACTGACGAAGAGGCTTACGAATATGCTCCTGTGAAAGAATTGAATAATAGGGTTGGATTTATTGAAGATAAGTTGAATAATATTTCTCCCGATGTTTCTGAACAACTAGATATAATGGAAACCTCTCCGATATATAGCGTGTATAATGACGTTAATCCATCTAGGAGCTATGCTACTACGCTCTGGATAGACCATTTGATAAATGACCCGAAATGTTTTAATAAAGATGTTGGATTTACAGAAAACAAAAACAAAATGCTGTGTTTTGGAGCGTTGCAGTTTGCTGAGAACGAAAAAACAAAAGAAGTGAAAGCAACTTTGCCAATTTATTCATCTGATTTCATAATTCCTTCTACACAAATTACTCACAGATGCTCGAAATTAACATCTAGTAATTCAAAATTCCCCAAAATACTGGTTATTGGTGATAGTGTGACAGATGGATATTTGGCAAGCTATCAAAAGTATGACAGCAATCTGCCGAGCCAGTATTGGTCATGGGTAAAATACTTCTTTGCTCTGGATGCAAAAGAGGATGCGAATGACGCATCTAAAAATAACTGCAAAATGTTAGGAATCACATCTATAAATGGTAAAAAGTATGGGTCTTCAAACAGTTTTGTACTGAACGGAACAACTTACAAGAATTACGCAGTAGGAAAAGGTGGATGGAGTGCTGAAGACCTTAATCTAAAAACATTTGAATCCGATAGTAGCTTAAATCCATTTTTTAATGCCGAAACTTCAAAATTCTCGTTAAAAACTGCGATTGATAAATTCAAAACGTTGGCGGATGATGGTATTACCAGATTAGAGGTGGGTTCGACTGCTGGCACCGAGGTAACTGACGTAAATGCGTTTGACTTTTGTACTCCAACTCACGTTGTGATTAACTTAAACCACAATTCGTCATTAAGCGAATACCAGAACACGATACCAGATATAGTAAAAACTATAAAAACCGAGTATCCTGACATGATAGTTATATTAATGTCGATTGATGAAACAGGAACTTATTTTCCGTACTTATACCCTGAATACAACGAAAATGATATAACATGGGAAAATAGTTCCAATCTGCATAATAAAAATTTAAGTATATATCGGTATATAAAAGAATCATTAGAGGATGAGGCAAATAACATATATGTTTGCAGTGGACATTTGGTACAACATCCTGTAAAAAGTTATCCGTCGGTTGATAATATTTTGCCAGAAACAATAGGTGGGAAAATCGAATACTATGGAAATCATAGTGATGGATCTGCACCAAATTACCATCCAAATAACATCGCCCATAAATCATGGGGATACCAGTTGTATTCGCTGATAAAATACACACTGGCAAAAGATTAATTGAAATTATAGTCGTATAATCGAGGTGATAAAGTGCTACAGTTTCGTTTATGGTGTTTTTTAAATAAGATGAGAATGATTAAGGCCAATATAAGGTATAAAAAAATGATAAAAAGCGGAGTAAACGTAAATGCAGGAGTGCTATGCGATTCAATTCCGCGAAAAAAACAAGAGATATTAGAAGAAACGGACAAAACTTCTCCATATAAAGGAAAACAAGGAATATGTTGATAGTCATGTCATGATATATCGTATAAAGGAAAACAACCCCTTTCGGAGCTACTTTAAAAATTATGAAAAAATAATAACCTAAGCGAAAGGAAAAGAAAGATATACAAAGAACCGCAGGTTTGACATCTGCGGTTCTTTGTATTTAAGAAATGAACAAAAAATTCTTATAAAAATTTGTGAATTTAAAAGTATGTCATGATACTCATGTGAACAAAAAACAGAGCTGAACTTCCGACTAGCAATCAAAACAGTTCAGTTCCACACCACAAGGGCATAAATAGTATAACATACATCCACATTTGCTCAGACATACAATAGCAACGACAATGATTTATGCAGAAGTTTCAAAACAAAGAACAAAAGATGATCATAGAAGATATATTTTATAAAAAAGAATAGGTAAGAAGACGCTATTAGAAAAAGGGGGGTGATAGCATAATATTTTATAGTACTAACTGATATTACCCATTAGGAATGTGACCGCAGGCACTATGATGAGATATATAAAAATATTTGAAAATAATCATAAAATAATAGTGAACAGAAATGCTTTTAAAAACTCATTTGTAGTGAAGATGATGCCATAATATTTTCATAGCACTAACTTACACTATCCTAATGGATATCGAAGTTATCATATTATATTAGGTATTCCGGTTTATTGTCTTGATGGTATGGAATATTTCCCTGTAGAGATTCAATTTCGAACGATGTCCATGGATTTTTGGGCGAGTATGGAACATCGTATCAATTATAAAAAGGAACGACAGGATAGAGAAAAATTAGTAAAGGAATTGAAGGAGCATGCACGCAAACTGGAAAAAATAGAAAAAAGCTTTGAAAAATATAGTGAGAATATTCAAAATACTGTTGAGTAGTATTTATTTTATAAAAGATAGAACATAGTATGCATTATCAGATGTGGATTTGGAGCAAATTTGAAAATGTGATAGCACATTTTCTTATAGCGATGATGGAAGAACTGATAATATTATACTATGTTCTTTTTTATATGTTTTTGTTGATGTACTATCATTACAATAATATAATATCTTATAAGGAGGTGGCATACATGGGAAAAATTAAATTATTACATGGCTCGGATCATATCATTGAAAAGCCGGATCTTTTACTTGGTAAAACAAATAATGATTATGGACGGGGTTTTTATTGTACGCAGGAATTATCTATGGCTATGGAATGGGCTTGCAAGAAAAACAGTGATGGTTTTGTAAATAAATATGTTCTTGAGCAAGATTCCTTAAATATATTGAATTTGTTAGATGGAAAGTACAATATTTTACACTGGATGGCATTGTTGCTAAAAAACAGGACATTTCGTCTTTCTAATGAGATCGCAATAGATGCCTGTGATTATATTATTGAGAATTTTTCTATTGATTTAAAAGCCTATGATGTTATTATTGGCTATCGGGCGGATGATTCCTATTTTTCTTTTGCAGAATCTTTTGTGCAAAATGGTTTGCCTCTTCGCAGTTTAAACGAAGCTCTTCATCTGGGTAGATTAGGAACGCAGACGGTGTTAATTTCTGAAAAATCTTTTCGTAATCTGACATTTGACGGGGCTGATTTTACAGACAAAACAGTTTATTATCCTAAGTTTATTGCAAGGGATTCTAATGTGAGAGAAACGTATCGAAGAGAAATTCGTAACAGGCATTCCTATAAAAATGATATTTTTGTTTTGGATATTCTCAGAGAGGAGATGAAGGACAATGATTCACGCATACAGCGAATCTTATCTATATGATGCGAAGCAAAATCTGGCTGAATGTTTTGATTATGCGATTAGCAATTGTCGTTTTAATGCAGATATATTTTCAAGGCTGTTTGTCCAATCTGGATATGCAGACAAATTTGAGCGTGGAAATCCAGCGATTGTTTCAGGAATATCTGGGATAGAACTGGCTCAGGAAATCATTATGTACGCTTATATGAATTACAAATTTCCAAAAAAAATATTTTCTGAGGAACGTTCTGAAGTCTATTGGGCTGGTTGGGCTTTGGCAGAGTATCAGTGGGCTACCTGTAGACGATTCAAAGATATTTTTTCAAGAATACCTCTTTCAGAAATTGTTACAATGTATAGCGTATATCATGAAATGGATATAGGGCATTTCATTGAAGATATGAATAAAAAATATATGAGCATAACACAGGAAATTCATTTAAAAACAATTCGTGAAAATCGTGGCATATCTCAAGTAGAACTTGCAGCACTTTCAGGTGTAAAACTTCGTTCGATACAAATGTATGAGCAAAAAGTAAATGATATTGATAAAGCACAGGCGAGAACCCTTTACAAGCTTTCAAGAGTACTAGGATGCAGCATCGAAGATTTGTTAGAAAATCCGGAACTGTAAAAAGTTAATGCTCGACTTAAATTTTGGCAGTACCATAAATATATAGCGTCAGAAAGGAAAATCATGAACCAGAAAAACATAGTAAAAGATATACAGTCAAAACTTTTTGATCTTCAGGATATAAAGTATCGGGATTTTCATGCGAAGCTTATGCCGACGGTGAATAAGGAGAAGATTATCGGCGTTCGGATTCCTGTACTGCGTTCATTTGCAAAGGAGTTTGGTAAAACTAAAGAGGCAAGGATGTTTTTGCAAGTGCTTCCACATTCGTATTATGAAGAAAATAATCTGCATGGTCTTTTACTAGAGCAGATAAAGGATTACGAAAAGTGTTTACAGGAGCTGGAACGATTTCTGCCTTTTATAGATAATTGGGCAACTTGTGATTTGCTTGCTGTTCGTACGGTAAAAAAGCATCTTGATGTATTTATAGAAGAGGTGTATCGCTGGATACAATCACAGCATACATATACGATACGATTTGGAATTGGTATGTTGATGCGATATTATCTGGATGAAAATTTTCAGATGGAGTATCCGGAAAAGGTGATGCAGATTTGTTCGAAAGAGTATTATGTGAATATGATGCGGGCATGGTATTTTGCTACGGCACTTGCAAAACAATATGAGAACATTCTTCCATTTATAGAGGATAAAAAGCTGGATGTCTGGACACATAATAAAACAATACAAAAAGCGATTGAGAGTTATCGGATAACACCGGAGCAGAAAATGTATCTTAGAACATTAAAAATAAAGTAATGATTCCATTCGAGGTGACAAAGTGAAATCACTATCAATTTATACACTTACAAGAAATCAGAGTATAGAGCATATATCAAAACTGGAAAGGCAGTTATCTGGAAGGAAGTTTCCTTTAAAAATACGTACCTGGGAATGGGGGAGTATGAGGGCATTGGCAGCTCAGTTGGAAATGCATATGCAGGAAGTATATTCCCTCCGTTTTTTCTATTCTTTCCAGATTCCAAGATTGGGAAAAGAGTTTGATCTTCTTCAGATTAAGGACAATCATATTGTAAATATTGAATTAAAGAGTGGGGTGGTTTCGGATCAGGCAATTCGTAAGCAGCTGATTCAGAATCGCTATTATTTATCTGTTTTAGGAAGACCAATTCAATCTTATACCTATATTAGCAGCCAGAACAGGCTGGTTCGTCTGACACATCATGATCATATCGTGGATGCAGACTGGGAAAGATTATGTGAGGATTTACAAAAAGAAGGTACGAATTATGAAGGAAATATCGAAGATTTGTTTCGGGCGGAGTTATATTTGATTTCACCGATAACAGACCCCGTCCGTTTTTTAAAAAAGGAATATTTCCTGACTTCTCAGCAAAGAGATATTGAGAAAAAGATTTTAAGAGATATTTATGTAAAGCAATCAGGATGTTTTTGGTTTAGTGGAATTCCGGGAACAGGAAAAACCTTGCTTCTTTATGATATTGCTATGAAGCTGTCTGTTCGCCATCGAATCTGTATGGTACATTGCGAGGAGAATGGAGAAAAGTGGAGAATATTACATGAACGCTTACAAAGAATTGATTTTTTGGCAGATGAGCAGATTCGCATCGAGAAGAAAAGTGGCAGTCAGAATAGCGGGCAGGATAAAGGACCGGATAGCAGTCGGGATTATGAGCAGAGGAAGCAATTCAATTGCGAAGAAAGAAAAGCCGGAACACAAATACCGCTTGAAAAATATAGAGGGATTTTAGTTGATGAGGCACATTTGCTTTCCAAAGATAAGATAGAGAGATTGTTAGAGTTAAGCAAAGAGCAGCCTGTGATATTTTCCAGTGATTCTGAAGATGTTATCTCATCAGAAGAAATGGATAAAGAGAATATAAAAAAGTTGGAAAATCAGACAGATATTAAGGTTTTTCGATTAACAAATCGTATTCGGACGAATGCGGAACTTTCTACATTTATTCAGAATATGATGCATTTGCCGCCGAGGAAGAATTCAAGGGGATATCCGCACATTTTTGTAGTATATGCCAATGATGATGTTGAGGCAGAGAATTTGCTAAGTGATTATATAAAGCAGGGATATCAGTGGGTTGAAATAGAAGAATCAGAGAGGCAGGAAGCGCAGGCAGATTTAAAAATGCAGGCGGTCAGAGATATGGATAAAATAGTTCTGCTGCTTGATGAGCGGTATTATTATGATGAAGAAGGATATCTAAGGGCAGCCTGTTTTATGAAAAATGGAAGTTCATATGTAAGAAAGATTTTTCACAGGTTGAATCATGCAAGGGAAAGTATAGCTTTGGTAGTAAAGAATAATGAGAAGGTATATAATACGTTGCTGGATTTATTATAAACAAAAGAAAATAATGGGGAAGTGCTAGAGCGTGTTTGAAAAATCATTCCTGCAACCTGCACGCCCCAATTTGCGGTATATTTTGCCTTCATTCAGTTGACGTAGCCCGCT
>OGPT01003937.1_pt1 | contig 10185 bp, 6 predicted proteins | sample 1552951 | NCBI WGS metagenome assembly OGPT01 (sample SAMEA2580224, study PRJEB22360) | human gut metagenome | biome: human gut; feature: human-associated habitat; material: faeces | place: Denmark | collected 2008/2010
TTCGAGCAGTACCGCGTGGTTCCCACCGAGGAGAATCCCCACCACCTCGAAGCGATGGAGCGGAAGGACGCCGTGCAGGTCGACCGCGCGATCGGCTACTACCAGACCTCCTGCAAATGGCACAAGCGCTGAGGCGCCACCCATACCTGCACGAAAAAACTGCGGTCCTCCGAAGCTGGAGGACCGCAGTTTTTTTCAGAATCCGCGACGGGATCATTCGCCCGTATAGTCGTCGCCGCCGTTCTTCACGGGAGGCGTCAGCGACGAGGCGGGCGTATTGGCCCTGATCCACTCCTCGGAAAGCAGCGACTCGGGCGGGAAGCCGAGGTCCTCGATACGGCTCACCGAGATCTGGTACTGCGCCCAGTCCTCCGAACCTCCTGTGAAATCGCTCTTCTTCGCATAGATGCCGTAGATGCCCAGCACCGTACCCTCCGTGCCGTCCTTCGGGATGGGCTTCATGGCGAACTGGCTGTAACCGCTCGTACGGATGCCGTAAACGCCCGGGTCCGAAGTGTACTCCGCCGCATCGTTGTAGCTCATCAGCACCGAACCGTAGAGACGGATATTCTGCTCGCTGTTGTTGTAGGCCCAGCGATACCACGCGCCGAAGATGGGCGTTCCCCAGTCGGTCACGATCCAGCTCGGATAGGGATTCGCATTTCCGCCGTTTTTGAGGTTCGGAGGCGTCACGCCGTCCTGATTCTTCACACCCGCATAGCGGATCTTGATCTTGTTGAAACGCACCAGCCGGCCCAGATCGGCCTCGCCGAGCGACGTGTAGTTCGAACCGTCGACCTCCTTGATGTCCGAGTCGTCGAGCGTCGTGTATTCGCCGCGGAAGACGTTCAGGGCGGCAACCTTCGGGTTGTCGAGGTTCGAGTTGGCGTAGAACTTGTGGTTGCCGGCCGTGTTGATACCGTCCGAGGGAGCGCCTCCGATCGAAAGCATCATGCGGTAGTTACCCAGATAGAGACCGTCGAGACGCACGTAGACCCACTGGCTCTTGATCGGCTTCGCACCCAGATCGAGCAGGAAGTCGAGATAAAGGCCGTTGTAAAGCTTCAGCTCGATACCGGCCGTGCCGTCGTAGATATAGAGCGACTTGTAGATGTTGCCCTGACGGTCGCTGCTGATCACCTTGCCCTTGATGTAGTATTTCGAAGCCTCGGGCCACTCCATGAGGCCGTCGAACTTGGCCTCCTCGGACGTGCGGGTTCCGAACTTGAGGGTCTTGGTCGTGGAGAAATTGTCGTTGGTTCCCGTATTGGAGATCGGGCCGAACTTCTCCTTCACCTCCTTGATGGAGATCGGAGTAAGCCCCATTGCGGCCATATCGTCGTCCACATAGAGTTTCTGCGGAGCCGGAGTGTCGAAATCGTTGTAGCAGCTCACGGCCACCAGACCGACGAGAGCCGCCAATGCTATTTTAAGACTTTTCATAAATTATGCTTTGCGCGATTAGAAACGGAAATAGACATTCAGGTAATAGGTCGTACCGAACAGGTAGAAATACTTCGAGGGGAAGCGGCCGTAAATCTGCTCGCCGCCCTCGCCGCGGACCTTGCTCATACGCATCTGCTCGTAACCGCCCGTGCGGATGTCCTGATCGTTGAGGATGTTCTTCACCTCGAGGCTGAAGCCCAGCATGTAGACCCGGTGGATATACCAGTTCTTGCCGATATTGGCGCTCAACGTATATGCGCTGTCAAACTTCTCCTGCTTGCGGAGGGTCTTGATCGACGAGAGGGCCGATGCCTTCTGCGCATTGGTGGCCGTATTGGAAGTCAGCACATTTGTATAATACTTAATGGCGGTAGCCGTACGGTACATCGGGTTCATCGAAAGATAGATGTTGTCGTAGTAGTTGAAGTTCACACCGGCGAACCAGTTGCGCGGTCCGCGGTAATCGAGACCGATGTTGAAAGCCAGTTGCGGCGAGCTTTCCACATGATAACCGTCCCAGTTGACCTTATCTTTCAGTACGATCTTGTCCACGTTGTCAACCGTCTGCACGAAGTTGGGATTCGACGTATAGGTATAGTCGCCCCAGCTCAAGGCACCCACGACCGAGAGGCCGTTCCATACGGGAACCGAAAGGCCCAACTCAACGCCGTAGTAGCGTTTGTCGATGCCGCTCATGGCGAAGTTGGTGAACGAACTGCGGGTATCGTCGTAGAACGAGATGACCTTCGACTGGTCCTCGATCGTCGTATAGTATCCCGAAAGACGCGCCTTGATGTAGGGCAGGTTGAGGTTGTAGGTGAGGTCTGCGCCGAACACCTTCTCGGCCTTCAGCCCCGGCGTGGTCGTGTTGCGCGTACGGGGCGACACGAATGCCGTCGCGAACTTGGGCGCCTGCTGCATGTAAGCCACATTGGCCTCGATCGAATGCGCTCCCGAGAACTTGTAGCCCAACGAAAGTTTCGCATCGTAGGTCAGGTAGTCGAGTTTCTTCGAATCGCCTTTCGAATCGTTGGGGAACAATCCCTTGCGCCACATGCCCTCGCGGTACATGTTCGAGTAGCCGACCGATCCGGAGACGCCCAGCGAGAAACCGCCGATGCCCCACGTGTAGTTGGCCCAGGCATTGGTTTCGAGCAGGTGCGCCCGGTAGTAGTAACCGTACTTGTCGCCGGCACGGGCAATGCGGGCGTGCCCCGTAGCCCAGTAGTAATCCAGGTCGTTCTGGTAAGCCTCGGCGCTGGCCATGTCGCGCTCGGCGAACTTGTCGATGTCATACCAATAGTCGCCGCCCAGCAGGTCCTTGACCTCCGAGTAGTAATTCGTGCGGTTGACGCGCAGGTTGGCGCCGCCGACGATGCGCATGTTGTGGCGCATGTTATGCTGCACGTTGACCGCCAGGTTGTAGTCCAGCTGGTCGGTGTGACGCTCCTCGATCATGTAGTTCGAACGACTGTTATTGCCCATCAGTTTGGACAGCACCGGATCTGTGTCGATATTCCGCATATTCGTCTGGAAGAATTTGTCGTAGTCGAGCATACCGTCCCACACGCCTTTCGCTATGGCGCCATCCATCGCGTAAAAATAGATCGTCTCGTCGGTGGTTATGCCCGGCACGATCTGCGTCTTATCCGAATTCGGCATATAGCGGTAGTAGTCGCCGCGGGGGTCCGCTCCGGCGTTCCACGTCAGGGCCGAATAGCCGTTCCTGCCGAAACGCAGCGACGTGGCGGCGTTCAGACGCGTGTTCTCCGACATGTCCCACGTATAGTTCAACATCACGATCGGCTCGTGGGTGTTGCGCACGCGCGAGTTGCGGAGCTTGCCGGCCTGGTAACCCACATTGGGGTTGTAGTAGTTGTTGCCGAACAGAGCGTAAGCCTCGTCGGTCGAAGCCTGCTGCGCGCCGCGCTCCGAAGGCGAAGCCAGCAGCGTCAACGCAAGGCGGTGGTTCTGTCCGAAAAGCTTCTCGGCCGAAGCGAAATAGGAATAGGAGTTGTAGTAAACGCCGTCCACATAGCCGTTGCCGCCCTGGCGGGTTCCCACCGAGAAGGCGTACGACCAGCCGTTGTCCAACTGTCCCGAGCCGTAGGAAACCATCGCACGGAAACGGTACATCTGGTTGCCGTTCGACACGCTCACGCGGAATCCCTTGCGCATCTGCGAGGCGCGGGCGTTGACGTTGGTCATGCCGCCGATGCCGCCGATGCCGAAATCCGACGCTTCGAGGCCCGTGTAGTTCTCCTGGTTACGCGTCGCGTCGTTCAGTCCGCTCCACAGCGACCAGGGACCGTAGCCCGTCATGGCGTCGTTGAAGCGGATGCCGTTCAGGTAGATGTCCGAGTACTGCGAATCGTAGCCGCGGACGTTGAAACGCATCTCGCTGAAACGGTACGATGCGATGTTGTTGAAGAGGTCCTTCGACGAAGAGAGCGACGAAGGCAGCACCTGCGTGTCCGACGACGAGGAGTCGCTGTCGAATTCGGCGAAAACGGCGTCGTCCAGAACCGCACTCTGCCCCGACGGCACGATGATCACCGACTTGAGGTCCTGCACATGCTCATTGCCCACGCGGACCATCAGGTTGAGGTCCTCGAAGTCGGGCGTAGAGAAGAGCACCGTGTAGCTGCCCGCAGGAAGATTCTCGAAGATGAAGTTGCCGTCCTTGTCGGTCATGGCCGTCAGACCCAGCGATTCGATCTTCACCTGTACATTGCTCAAGGCCACGCGACCGTTGCGCGAAACCACCTTACCGCGGATGCCTCCGTCCTGCGCATAGGACGTGAAGGTCACGGCGGCGAGCATCAGAATAAGTAGAACTTTGAGTTTCATACAAATATTTTAGAGTGTTTATTTGGCGATGTAGATATATACGGGGAAGTGGTCGCTGAAACCGCCCTGGAAATCGTTGCCCACGAACGTACGCAGCGGATAGCCCTTGTACTGGCCCTCCTTCTGGATCATGTAGGGACGGCGGAAGATGCCGCCGTAGAACTTCGAGTTGCCGGCGGGCTGGATTTTCAGGCTGCCCGTGGAACCGGTGGCGAGGTTCTCCGAAACGATGATGTTGTCGAACAGGTTCCACTCGTCGCGGTAAGCCAGCGTGCCGTAACCCGCTTTCAGCAGGCCGATGAAGGGGTTGAACATGTCGCCCTTGCCGACCTCCTTGATCTTGCCCTTGGCGTTGAGGCCCTCGACGATGCTGTCATCCGTGGCATCGTCGTTCAGGTCGCCCATGACGACCACCTTCGTGGCCGGGTTGGCGGCGGTCACCGAGTCGACGATGTGCTTCACCTGCTTGGCGGCAGCCAGACGCTTGGGGGCCGAAGCCTCCTTGCCGCCCAGCCGCGAGGGCCAGTGGCTCACGAGGAAGAAGAACGGCTCGCTGTCGATCGTGCCCCACATCGTGACGAAATCACGCGTCCTGAAGTTGGGCAGTTCCGGCATCTTGAACGGAATGGCGGCGCTTCCCTCCAGCTTGAAAACGTCGGGACGGTAGTAGAACGCCACGTCGACGCCGCGTGCGTCGGGCGAATCGTAATGCACGATGCGGTAGTTGCCGGGCGCGAGTTTCGGCTGCGCGATCACATCCTCCATCACCGAGCGGTTCTCGATCTCCGAAACGCCGATCACCACGGGATAATCCTTATCCTCGGCGGCGATGTCGAACAACACCCGTTCGAGGTTCCCGATTTTCCTGGTGTACTTGGCCGAGTTCCACTTCTTGGGTCCTTCGGGCGTGAACTCCTCATCGAGGACGCCGGGATCGTGAATGGTGTCGAACAGGTTCTCGAAGTTGTAGAAGACCACTTTGTAGGGCTTCTGCGCGAAGCATGCCACCGCGATCAGCGAGGCAAACAGTCCTGTCAAAAAGATTCTCTTCATAAACGATTTTTGTTGTTAAGGTTCAATTCATTGTATCATAATCCCTCCCAGTCGGCGAGGTTCTTCTGGCTTTTCACCGCATCGGCCACGGCCGGGTCGAGGTTGCGGAAGAACTTGAAGCCCGTCAGCTCCTCGATCTCCTTCACCGAACGGACAGCCGATTCGATCGACGTGGCGGCTCCGGCGTCATCGTTGGTGAACACGAAGCCGATGGCTTTCAGTTCATCCGCCTTGAATTGAGAGATCTGCCGGTTCTGGTTGCCCCGCTGGCGCAGCAGCACTTTCCAGCAATGCGACGGCACGGCGATCGGTCCGTTGGCATTGTCGATGGTCTTCGTGCTCTTGAAAGCGGCTCCCGTCACCACATAGAGCGTATCGTAGGTCTGCAAGCCTCCCCAGCCACGGACTTTGCCCTCCAGCGAGGCCCAGATATTCTGATTCAGCGTGCTGTTCTGGGGCATCATGTTGGTGCCGTAGTAAGTCATCCGGTTCGGCTCGTAATTGTTGTAACGCGAAGCCTGCGGAAGCATGTGCCCGCGGTCGTAACCCCATGCACCGTAACCGCGGCCGTTGCCGCCTGTCCCGATGTATTGCTGGTCGCGGGTGGGAATCACGGGCAGCTGGTCATTGGGATCGTAATTGAAATCGTTGACCCGGCTCAAAACGGGCGTTTCGTAGACCTTCTTGAAGATCGGATAAGCCACCCAATGCGAAATATGCCGGTCGACATCGTAGCATACCGAATAGTTGCGCAGTTTTCCGCCCGGAAAGAACTGATTGCTCACAAACGTCGCATAATAGGTCTTATAGATATAAGCGTCGTCGGAACGATATTCGGGCTGCTCGCCCCACGAACGGTCGTAGTCGATGAAGCCCGCGGCCCTCTGCGTCAGCGTCAGGGAGGTGGAATAACCGTTGGTATAGGTTACGTCGATCCGCGCCGTGCGGTCGTCGTCGGAATTGTTTTTGTTCAAATAGAGGTAGGCCGGGTCCCCGACGTTTCCGCCGGCGGAGGATACCTGCTTATTCAAATCGAACGAACACCACTCCGCATCCCCGCCCTGCGAGACGATCGTCGCCTCGAAGGTGATGCCCGACGGGCCTTGGGTCGAAATCTTGTTCGTTGTGGTTGAACTGCTCACGGTCTCTGCAACGAGCGTCGCGAGGGACTCCTTGTCGCCCCCGTCGTCCTTGTCGCCGCATCCCGCAAACAGGACAAGCATCGCCGACATCGTCACGAGCAGCATGCCTATCTGTTTAATTTTCAACATCATTCAGAATAAAGTATAACATTTGGTCCGCAGACCCATTTAGAAACCAAACTCTTGACGGGGAGTTATCCCCGCCAAGAGTGGTTGGTTTTACAAGTCGGTTTCCTCGACTGTTAGAATTATTCGGCAGGATTAATTGCAATAGACTTCAAATACATTGCCTTGACTGTATTTGTTAGCTCAATCGTAATATTACCCGAAACCGGCGAAGATGGAGTAAACGTATAATCCGTAGCGTTCAATACCAGCGTAGTTATTTCACCAATTTGAGTACCACCGACTTTTACCGTCAATTTACCATCACCACCACTGCCAACAGAGGCGTTAATGACAATTTTAGCTATTTTTCCGGAATAAGCTGTTGTTGAAAGCGTATAAGTCCCATTTACAGGTTTTTTACTGGATCCAAACTGAACACCCTTTCCATAATTCTGATCCCAGCCAATATAACCTACAGCAGATGAAGTCCACTCCATTGCAGGCTCACCTTTGGTTACAGTTCCGCCAGCAGTAGTCATATCACCCGACGCCAACGTCCAAAGATAAGCAGGTCCCTCATCACCGCTCGCAGGCGCAGCCTGCTTCAGAGCAACCGTTGCAACCGTCGCACCGGCAACTTTGGCAACCAGATTGGCCGTATAGGCTGTCTTATCCGTGTTGTCGCCTTTCGCGCTTACGACGATGGTGTTATCAGTCTTGGCGCCGAGCGAGAACTTGTCGGCATTCGTACCCTCGATTGCGAACGTTACAGCCGAAGCCGTCGTGTTGGTAACCGTATAGTTGAGCGTTTGAGCCACGGGAGAGGTTGCAGCGAACTGCTGGGGAGCGGAGATTTCAACAATCGGCGTCGAAGAATCGACCGTCACCGACGTAGCCATCGTCTGGAGATAGTTGGCCGTACCGCCGAGCAGCCAGCCTTCGACAGTCACCGGTTTGCCATTAAACGACGCCCACTCCGATTTGCCATAGGCAACAGAGCCTTTCGTGGTCGTACCGGCGATAACGACATTGTAATAGTTGCCGCTGACAGTAAACTCACCGTTGTATTTCACATACTTGTACACAGCCTTATTTTCCAAGGCCGTTGCGATATAGGCCGTGACAGCCGTGCCGTCCATCACCTCGGGAGCAGGCGTGTTATAGCTGCCCGTGCCGGTCTTGGCGACCGAAAGACCCTCCTTGCCGAACTGAATGACGCCATTCCGCAATTCGGTCGTTCCCTTAACGGTAACGGCATCGTTAACAGCTACCGCAGGAGCCTCGCCAAGGAACGCCAGCATGACACCCGACGCATCGCCGATCAGGATACCCTGCGTGTGCATGGCTACGACCGTAGCGGCGACCTCATAGTTCTTGCCGGCTCCCGCTGCAATAGCCTCGGCAACCGTACCCTTCGTATAATCCACCGAAGGAACGACGAGTTCCGAACCGTTGCCGCCTTCATAAAGTTTGAAGTCGTCGATACGCAGACCGTGGTTTTCAAGTCCTGCATAGCCGTCGAAACGAACCCAGATCTTGTCGGTCGAAACACCGGCAGGCAGTTTGAATTCGGCGGTGCAGAGATACCAGTAGCCGGAAGCGACTTTTTTGACTTTCAGAGCAACGGGAGCATAGCTCGAACCATCGGTAGACACCGAGAACCGAATCGTTTCATCCGTCATGTCGCCCAGCACTACGCCATTGGAATAGTTAATCTGTTGAGCGGCAGTAAACGTGAAGGTGAAATTGGTGTTCGATGCGATATTGATGTCATTGATGTTGAAAACCGAAGTCGATTTGTTCATCGAAACATAGGGAGGACCCGTAACTACCGTCGTTTCATCCTCGGCAGGATCGAAAACCTTGCCGCTGTTGGCTACCGAAGCGCTGTTGCCGGTATAAGTAACGGCCTTCTGATCGAGCGAACCGCCGCGGGTCCAACCTTCGAACTTGTCCACATAAGGCCAGTAGCCATCGACTTTCTCGACCTTCGTGCCGCAGTTCTCGCTGTAAAGAGCGTTACCCGTCGGAACATCGCTGTCGCTCTGTACGACCGTGATCGTAGCCTCGTCCGTAAGCGGGAAGCCCTCGACCTTGGAGCTGGCGGTCAGAACAAGGATTGCGCTGCGCTCTCCCGAAGCCTGACCCAGCGTGAAGGTAAGCTGCGTCGTACCGGTCTTGCCCGACATCGCGCTGGGAGTAACCCACTGCGAATCCCCGGGGTTCTTGAATGTCAGGGTCCAGTCGCCTTTCGAAACGACCTCGACCGTCTGTTCGAGCTTGCCGCCCTCGAGTTTCCCGGCGACAGTCACCGACTCGCCGCCGTTCACGGTAATTTCGGGCATGCCCGAATAACCGCCCTCTTCGTCATCGTCCGAACATGCGCTAAAAGCCGTCACGGCCAGCGCTGCACAGAACAATGTCTTCCAAAAATTTACTACTTTCATAGAGTTGAGTGTTAGTTAAAAAATGTATTGTTTGTAGCCAAAATTCTTTAAATTCACTACATAATGACAATATTATGCCTCAAAGTTAAAATTATTTTCCGGACCTGCAAAGGTTTGTAACATTCTTTTAATAATCAGATCGGTCCGAATTGCAACCCTTTTCCGTCCGAACAGCAGTTCGCCGACGGGGACAGAAGACCCGGAACATGCGCTCGGGCATACTCCGGGTCAGCAGTATCCGCTCGATCAGCGTATTCTGTCGGCTGCGCGCACCAGCAGTTCGTCGCGGAAAATCGCACGGGCCGCCAAATAGGCAAACAGCAGGCAGACCAGAGGCAGCACAATGGCGGGCTTGAAGCCCTGCGTATGGAACGTCAGGTCGGAGAAGACCCGCCAGCTCAAAAAGTAATAGACGCCTTCCATCACCAGCGAGCCTAACAGCAACACCATTTCCACCACACAGAGGCGTATTTGCAGCAAACGGCGACGGAACAGGAAAATCGTCACCAGCGGCAGCGCACAGGCCAGCGCCAGCAGGACGCCCATATAGACGGTGGACTGGACAAGCTCCCCTTCGGCGGTTTTCAACCCGAAGGCGTAAAGCCCGAACTCGCCGGCGTCACCCGCAAACCACGCCAGCCCCGAAAAGAGCGTCACGGCCATAAGCGCCGCAATGATCAGCAAATAAAGCGTTTGGATTCGTTGTATCATCATTTACAAAGTTTTGTCGATCAGGTATTTGTTCCGCTCGGAAGACCCTCTGTTGATCAGCTCGCCCAAAAATCCGGCCAAAAACAGCTGAACGCCGAGAATTACGGCCAAAATCGCCAGATAAAACAGCGGCTGGTCCGTAACCGCCCGCAGGGGCAGGGCGTGGCTCTGCTTCCAGAGCTTCTCGGCGATGATCCACACCGTCGTGCCGCCGCCCATGAGGAACATCAGCGTTCCGAGGCTGCCGAAGAAGTACATCGGCGAACGCCCGAAATGCGTCATAAACAGCACCGTGATCAGGTCCAGATACCCTTTCACCGTGCGTTCGAGGCCGAATTTCGAACTGCCGTACTTGCGGGCGCGATGCTCGACGACCTTCTCGCCGATGCGGCCGAACCCGGCCTGCTTGGCCAGGAACGGCATGAAGC
>OGPT01003939.1_pt1 | contig 10184 bp, 12 predicted proteins | sample 1552951 | NCBI WGS metagenome assembly OGPT01 (sample SAMEA2580224, study PRJEB22360) | human gut metagenome | biome: human gut; feature: human-associated habitat; material: faeces | place: Denmark | collected 2008/2010
CTTGTAATCTTCTAAAAAATCATAAGAAAAAGATTCTGTAAGTTTCAAACAGATACTTACAGAATCCAAAAATTCCAGAAATAAATCAAGCGTATTTCCGTTTTCTCCACCAAACCAATTTCATAATTAAATATGTAATCAATACGATTGCTAGCACAATACTTAATCCAATTGCAATATGATACATACTTTCTCCTAACGGATAATTGATTGCAAGATTCGACAGCATTTCTCTTTTTTCAACTGCACTTAATCCACTCAAATCCACTTGAGTTGGGATCATATTTAGTTTTAAAATAAAGCTAACACCGTACAATCCCACATCAACAAACATAGCGAAAACGTATACTATCTTTAATATTCTTTTTATCACTTAAATTTCCCTCCACGACTTGTTTTCATTCTTTGATAGACAATTCTTTCATCTATATTTTATATCAGCAGTATGAGAAAATCAAGTGAAGAAGTCAATTCCGAGAAAGTAATTCGAAATGCCGCTTGCACGGACCTTTATTGTCGGTGCAGGCGGCATTTCTTCTACATTTAATCAGAATTTTTTGACTCAACAAAAAATTCATACGCGATATAAAAATCGTTTTCATCTGGTTCATTAGTCATCCATTCATCTGGAGCTTCGTGAAAACACATATGAAGCAAAATTCGGTACTCTCCTTCATCTAACTCCGGATAATATTGCTGTAGCCAATCATCTTCCATCAGTTGAGTGCCATCTGGTTCAATCATTTCAGACGATAAAATCCACGGATTTCCACCAAATTCATACCATTCACTGTCATTGCAAATTTCGAGTTTTCGCCAATAAGAACACTCCAAGTACTGATCTGTATGATTGGTAATCGAATAACTCATAAATTCGTTGCGGTTTGGCACTAACTCAATTCCCATCTCAGCTGCATCCTGAACCACATACGGACTTCGATAGCTTTCTGAATAGCCCTTTGAAACAACTGAAATATCATATTTTGTCAGGAATATTTGTAGCAGACTGCATACGAAAACTAGCAAATATTTTGCGCCGATAACGATACACCTCCTATCATATATTATTTCTCCTCGGCAAGTTACTTCATTATGGTGATTGAAACTGCTGTCTGCAACTACTATTTTGAATATACTGCATCATTTTTTGAGAGAAGATACACGCAATATTGATTCATGCTGATACCTTCCCTCTTGGAATGTTCTGCAAGAGAACGATGCAAGCTGCGAGGTATTCTAAGCTTAAATTGTCCTGAATATTCCTCCAAACTGTCCGGCTCGTGAATTTCGATACCATCTTCAATGGCAGCTTCTAACCATGCCTTCTTAGCATCCAAAGCATTTGCAACAGCGGATTCTACTGTTTCTCCACAGGTGATACATCCCGGAAGCTCTGGAAATGAAACCACGAAACCGCCCTCATCCTTATCCTCTACAATTTCCATACGATAGTTCATTATCAAATAATCATTCAGCGTTTTCATCATTTACCGCCTCACTTTCCACAATCTGTTTTACCATCTCTACATACACTTTTTTAATAGGTTCACGCCTCGGTATTGTAATCGGATGACATCCATCTTTTCTAAAAGTATAATGGCTGCTCCCACTCTTTGGGGCATTCATCACATATCCGTAACTTTCCAGCACTTTCCGCAATTCATCAAATCGGAGATCTTTTGACAAAGCACATATTTTTGTTAATAGTTTATCCCATTTTGACATTTTGAATACCTCCTATCTATATTATATATGGTGTCATATTTGGTGTCAATATTATTTCTGCACGTTTACGAATATGTAAAGGAAACGGGCGCAGGAATCCGCAAGGATTCTCGCGCCCGTTTTCTAAAACTACTCTTCGCAATACTCTTACATATTACTGTCTCTTGCAGTTATCGGCTGCATTTCGTGCCTGATAGGATTTTGCGGCATTTCTGGAATTACTGGCATTCTTCCACTCGTCTTTTGAATTTTTCTCTGATGTGTCTTTATCTCTGTGACAGTTAGTTGCAGAATTTTCTTCCTTTGTACTATGGCAGTTTACCGCCTGATTTCGATATGAATCCTGTTCCTTCTTGTTGTAACTGTTTTCTGAATCGCTATAATTTCTCATAATAAAAAACCTCCTGATGTGTAACTAGATTGAAAAAGGCTTTTGCCTTCACATCTAGTATGGCACCAGAAGGTTTGTTTATGCATGACATTTTCCTCATGTTTTTTGCATGTTTTCTATCATGCTTTTACGTCACATTTTTTCTGTCACGTTTTTTATTTATTTGATGAATTTTTCACCAAATAATACACGGCTGCCACTGCCAGTACGACAACTGCCGGTTTGAAAAGAATTGCTACGAGCTTAAAGATAATGCTTAATACAAGAAAAACAACTGCTAAAATTGCTAAAATCGCAATGGTCTTTGTCACCCAATTCTTAGATGCAGTCTCTTTCATCCAGCTAAAGCTCCAGCCATCACCGCCAGTTGAACTGTCGTCTGAACCTGTGCTGTAGTTGTAGCTTCCGGCACGGCTGTTTCCCTGCGTGCTTGCCTCACCGGAGGTATCAATAATCGTCTTTGCAATAAGACGCGGACTTCCAAGTGAAGCAAAAATCTCTTCCTCAGACTTTCCTGCAGCTCTTTGCTCACTGATATAGTCATTATAGTATCTTACATTTTCCTGAATGATGCGCTCTTCCACATTTCCACGAAGCGCCTGCTCTAACTCTGTGACGAATTCAATTTGTGTCATAAAACACCTACGCCTTTCTGCTTATTGATAGACGATCATCTCAAGCTGATAGCTTTGCTTCTTTCCATCAGCCTCTGCGATCTCCTTTTTGTCACCTGTTACATTATCCTCTGAGCGATAGATGGATACGGCATAATCGCCATTTGCCTGTGTCACTTCAAACACCGCTGTATAATATTCACCCGGTGTAGTCGGCACCCCATTTAAGTTCGCCGTAATGATGCGATCCTCAAGCCAGCCTGATGTTTCCCAATCTTGCTCATAAAGAATTTTATCATCACTGTCCTTTACTGTCAGCTTCACGTATCCTTTGTTGACACGATCATTGACACCAGCGACAAAGCGAATCTTATCAATTGAATTGCCTGTTGCACAGAACGTCTGGCTCACCTCATCACCAAGCTCACAAAGCTGTACCTGGCTGTACACATTTTCAACTTTATATCCCGCATATGGTGCCTTGAAATATGCCATCAGACATACAAATGCCGGAACGACAAAAATTGCAACACCACCAATAAAGCGAGTGCGCATCCAACCCATGCAATTGACTTCCTGTGCAGGATTTTGTGCACAATACTTTGGATGCTTAAATACAGCATATACAAGCATCATCATTGTAAGAATTGACAGGCAAAGACTTTTATCAAGCTTTGCAATCAAATCCTCCATCATGAGCTCAGTACCGATGTTTCCATTTACAAGAGATCGTAAGATGCCGTTATTAAACATCGCCTGATCTACATTGTTAGGAATCATCTGTACATTAAATATGGTATAAACTAGCATAAAAATCAAGTCCAAAATCATAAAAATTTTCGTATCTTTATGAAGGAATGAACTGATAACCCAAAATGGTACGGCAAACAGCAGCCACTGCGGATGCCACTTTGACAAACCAAACAGTACAAAGAAGGCAAGACAGCATATATAAAATACCGTATTAACGAAATTTCTGTCATCTGTCGGCTTATTGAAATAACACCATGCGCACAATGTACCAAATGCCAAAACAGCAAAGCTGACCTCATAATGGAATGTTGATAATTCAAATCCTGTATAGTATCCTGCATTCATGATGTAGCCTGTCGGACTGCTGACTGCATTTCCGCCAAATCCAAACACATATGCCTGAAATACCGGGCTGTTTCTGTAAACAAAAAACTCCAATACAAATGGCACCATAAGCAGCACGCAGGATGCAATAATCTTCCATACATTTTTCTCACGATATAAAAGAAGCGGTGCAAAGATTAACAGCGCTGAATATTTAAATGTCATCGCAATGGCAAACCAGAAAATAAACCAAATGTCCTTCTTCTTTAAATAATAGTAAACGCCAAGAAGTACACAGAATGTCATGATGATGTCATACTGGCCAAAGATAAACTGCGCATAAAAAGCAACTGGCATAGTAAGGCATGCATATGCACAAAGCTTTGATTTCTTGCTGCCCATTCCGGCAAGGATGGCAATATGATAAATCAACACACCGCTTGCCACATAGATCAGACATGGTAAGAGCTTTGCCCATAAAATAGCAAGAACAGGCAGATTTTCCGTTGGAAATGTCACGACGCCAAACAGACGCATCGGAATATTCCAGATGGCAAAGATAAGATAAAAGCTTGGCATGTATGCCGGATGAATATCAAATGTTCCGCAGTAATCATAAAAATCACGGAAATGACCATTTAAATAACCGTAGCTGCAGCCTGCCGTATGCAAAAGATCGGACTGCTGAAAAACTAAAAAGCAAAAGATTGCGATTGCAGCAAATGCTACATAATCCCAGATAAGAAGCGGCTTTTCAGCAATTGCATTTACTGAAATACTACGTGCCTGACTCTTTTGATGTTTCTGACTCATTTTTTCACACCCTTTCTTTTCGCTCATTTTTTGACAATGCCAAAAAGCCAAGCATTGTAATTAATAAGAACTTAACGACATTGACTGCAAGAAGTCCCCATACAGCACCCCAGATTTTGTAAAGGTACATAGCAGGAACTACTGCTGCAAAGAACAATACTGCATAAATCACACCCATGATCAGCTGATAACGCTCTGGTGCAAATCTAAGCACGACTGTCATCATTGTATTACTCATAAAGAAAAATACCTGTCCGGCATTTGCCAGCAAAAACAGATTTTTTACTACATTATAATCCTCTCTGTAAAAGAGATATACGTAAATATGAGAACCAAGTGTTGTTCCGGCAATCAATATAACTGCAAGCGCTGACAATGCAGCAAATACACCAGTTAACATCTTCTTTGTGATTTTTCCCTGATAGCGTGCAAGATGACCTGTGATAACACCATTTAACGGTGTTGAGATCAGAGAACTCATCTTTCCGACAGTACTTGCAATAAAGAAATAATAGGAAGCTGCATCTCCGGCTGTCATAGGAAGCACAACACGGTCTGTGTATGTTACAAAATCTGACAGCAGATATGCCGATGACAGTGACACACATGTTTTTGCATCTTCCCTGAAAAATTGACTCTTTTCAAAAAATGGCTTTTTAAAGATGCTTCCTGTGATTGTAACAAACAGCAGTCCAAACACCTCTCCTAAAATAAAGATGCTTACCCAGGAATGACTAATTCCATACAGCGCCATGCCAATCGCATAACCTACTGCAATAAAAAGATAATAGAAGAAAAAGCCTCTGTAATTTAAGCTCAGTCTATATTCTACATCTGCATAATAGCGAACTGTTGTCACAAAAATAAGTACACCAATGGAAATAGGAAGAGCACCTGCTGTATCTTTTTTCACACAAATTGCCACTACAGTGACAATCGCACATAAAAGTGCTGTGAATACAAGAAAGCGATTGTAATCACCATTTTTTGTCTCATGACGTGTAGAAGCTTTCATACGGCCATAATTGATTCCAGAACCAACTGCCGATGCCATCAGACCCATGATTGCTGTAAAGAACAACATTTTTCCGCTTCCTTCAGCACCCATACGGCTTCTTAAAAATGGATATACCCCAAAAGAAAGCGTCATATTCAAAATCATCAGCCCGGCAAGACTGTAAACCATATCCCCCGCAAATCGGCGTAAGCCTGATTTTGCTTTTGGCTGCTTTTCTGTCATGAATTTTTCTCTCCCTTTTCGCTGTATGATAATGTAACAAATTTAGGATCACAATGAACAAGCTCTCTGTCTCCCGGAGGCGGCGGTGTCATGTAATCGCCATAAAGCATTGTAAGCGCCTCATGATATCCGCACGGACCAGGAAATTTCTCTCCATCAACCTCTAAATCAACTGCATGGTCAAACCACTTCGCCTGATAAATCTTTCCCAGATCTGGAAACAAGCAGTTACTGTAATAGCAGCGCTTATGCTTTTTATTTTGACCGCGCTCCATCTTACTGATTGCATCATACCAATGAACAAGTGTCTTTACAGGGAAGATGCGTCCGATTACAGAAAGAATAGCAACTACTGCCTTAGATGCACCCTTATACTCTGAAAGATCAAGCTTATAACGGCGTCCCATGCACATGCCATACACAAGAATCAATAAAGCATGACAAAATTTGTGCTTTAACATGTTGTCTGAAACATCATCCACTATAAAAAGATCTGTTCGCATATGATTATGAATGCCATTTCCATAATATTTTTGCTCTGCATTATTTTCGCGCATAGTTGAATCAAGCATCACAACACGCGGCACAAAATCATAAAATGCACCATTTAATTCATCTGGCTCCACATAGACAAAGCCATCCTTTAGTTCGGTACGTGCTACCTTGCGAAATACCTCAAAATCTTTTCTTGTCATAGCGATATCCGCGTCATCATCCCACGGAATATCAGATTTCTCACGCACAGCACCTATAAGATTTCCGCTGTCTAAAAAATAATTCAAATGATATTTCTCACAGACGCGCCCTACCTCACGGAAAATGATATGATTTCCCTCATGAATCAGTTTAAGCGCATCTTGTGTTGTCTTGTCAAATTCCAATTTTTATTCCTCTCATTCGGCTTTCTGATTTTTGCAGCCATCTTCTGCTTCCTTGTCATCTGCCTCATTTTCTTTTTCTTTCTCGTCTAAAAAATTCAGACGTTCATCTTCCACAACAAGCGGACGCTTCTTTACACGATCATTGATGCTCATAATATATTCACCAATTAATCCGATAAAGAACAGCTGTATAGAACCAAGCAGACAAGTGACAATTAAAAGCGGTGCCATACCTGCCGGGAAATTGTCCCAAAATAAAAGCTTTAAAATCAGATAAATAATTGCAACTACCAGACTAATACAGCCAACTGTCATACCTATAAAGGTCGCCAGTCTAAGTCCTACTTTTGTATAAGAAGTAATGCTAAGCATTGCAGCATCATATAAACGGTAGAAATTGTTGCTTGTTTTTCCCGCACGTCTCTTTGGCTGCTCGTAAGGGATTTCCTTTCGTTTAAAGCCAAGCTCTGCTACGATTCCTCTTAAAAATGGTGTTGGGTCGTTAAGCTCTCTCATGACATTGATAAACTTCTTATCATAAAGACCAAAACCTGTAAACTGCTCAATCTGCTCAACATCAGAAAGCTTCTTGATTAATTTATAGTAACAGCCGCGAAGCCAGTACATCAATTTATTTTCCTGGCTGGACTTTTTAATTCCAATTACAATTTTATATCCGTTTTCCCATTCTTTTACATACCTTGGGATCATCTCAACCGGATCCTGAAAATCGGCAGCCATCAGTACTGTGGCATCTCCTGTTGTCTGGAGCATAGCATAGTACGGTGAATTGAACTGTCCGAAATTTTTTGCATTAAAAATTCCCTTAATCCCCTTATCCTCTGCACAAAGCTTTCGGATAATTTCTCTTGTCCTGTCTTTTGAATCGTTATCTATAAAAAGGATCTCATAGCGATAGGCTGGAAGATCCTTTTTAAATGTCTCGCGAAGCGCATCAGCCATCGCCTGAACATTTTCCTCTTCATTATAACAGGGCACTACAATACTAATTGTTTTCATGAAATGTGCCTTCTAACTTTCTTTTATTATTCCATAGTAACCATCACTTTAATTAGGTCGGCAGGCTTGTCTCGCATTAAATACAGTGCATCTTCTATCTGATCAAGTCCATTAAGATGATGGGTGACTAGCTTTTCTGGATGGATTCTTCCATACTTTACCATGGATAACATGCGCTCGATACGTGCACGTCCTCCTTCTGCTAACTCAGTACGGATTGTTTTTCCTGCCATACCGCGTCCTCCGGAAAATTTTGGAAATGGAAGATTTCCTGTTCCGCCAAAATAATTGACATTGGAAACGGTTCCGATACCATAGCGCACCATATCAATTGCCTGCGCAAATACTTCATCGTTTCCTCCGCAGATTATGACACTATCTGCTCCTATTCCATCTGTGCGCGCCATTACCTGCTTGACTATATCGCCATCTTTATAGCTTAAGACTTCTGTTGCACCAAACTCATAAGCAGTCTTTACACAAAGCGGCCGGCTTCCTACAGCAAGGATCCTTGCCGCACCTAAATGAGCTGCACCTGCTACTGCCATAAGTCCAATAGGACCAATTCCCATAACTACAACAGTATCACCAAATTTAATATCGGCATTTTGTGCTCCTGTAAATCCAGTTGTCACAACATCTACACACATAAGTGCCTGCTCTAAGCTAACACCCTCTGGAATTTTCGCCAGTGTCGTATCAGCATCTGGAATAAGAAAACGCTCTGAAAATACACCTGGCTGTGTGCGTCCAAGCTGATGACCTGAAAATGGTGCTGATGCATGCTTAAAATTGTGCTCCTGAATGCTTTTTGCCCGCCAGTCTGGTGTGATTGCTGGTACTGCTACTAGCTCTCCCGGCACAAAATCAGTCACATACTCACCAACTTCAAGCACTCGCGCCACACATTCATGACCAAGCACTAGATTTGGTGCCTTTCTTGAACCGCCTCCAAAAACAGTATGGACATCAGATGAGCACGGTGCGACAGCGACTGGCTTTAAGATGGCTCCATACGGAGTCAATACAGGCTCAGGAACCTGTTCATAGCCTACAACACCCGGCTCTTTTAATACAAATGCCTTCATAGATCAATAACCATGCCTTTCTCTTAAAAAGCTTCTCAAAATTACAAAATTTCTTCTATTTTATTGCTGCGGATTGCGAATATACGCACCGTCTTAGGGAAACGAACACGAATCACATTTGCAATCTCATCTGTGTAACCCGGTGCTGCGATTAAAATCGCATCTGGTACATTCTTAAGCGCCTCATCTGGCGACACAATTACAAGATGTGAAGCTGGTGCATATTTTCCATGCTTAAATGGCGCTGAGTCAATAATATACTCTGCTTTTTCACCAAGACATGTTGTTGCTGCTAGTGTAAATCCCTGATGACTTGCCCCCCAAATGGCAAGATTCTTTCCTGTAAGACTTTCAGAAAGTGCCTTCATCTGTTCCCTGATACTTGCTAAACTATCGCCAAGCGCAGTGATTTCTTTTGTAAAATCCTTCCATGAGGATACCTGAGAAATTGGTGTCTTTGTCTTTTTTACCATCACAGAAAGCGTATCGCGGTTGATCATTTCTTTGCTTTCGACAATGAAACCATTCTGATTCAAAAGATATGTCAGAGAATCAAATGTATAATATGCCAAATGATCGTGAATAAGCTCATAATAGGTATTGTGATCTGTAATATACTCAAAGCTTGGAACTGTGATAAGTCCCACACCATCATCTGTCAAATTGTTATAAAGACAAGTCAGCATCACATCAGGTGATGGCTGATGCTCTAAAAAATTAAAGGATAAAAACGCATCAAACGGTCCATTTGGAAGCTTTTGATCTATAGTTTCTGTAAAATCACATGAAACTAAAAGACCACTCTCCTTTGCAATCTCCGCCAAAGAAGGATCGTGCTCAATACCATATCCTTTAACTGGAAATTCCTTTAATACGCGAAGAAACTCACCTCTTCCGCATCCTGCCTCGATGATTTTCTTTCCCTCAAGCTGATAACGTTTAATAAATTCCTTATATTGACGGCGGCGCAGCTCTACCATCGTGGTGGAATAGCCGCCTGCACGAATAACATCGCGGTAATATTCGACTGGCTCGCAGTCAAATTGAATCAGACCACATTTTTTACACTGGCACAGCGGCAGATGGATTCCTCTGTCGTTTTTTACCTGTTCCTTATCCGGCATGTGCTGTGCCGCTGCCGGCATATTGTCAAATGCAATTATCTCTGTATTTGTAAGAGATTCTTTGCATGAAATGCAATTTCCCATAATTAACATGCCTTTCCTGTTTGTTTCAACCCACAGTCGGTATTTTCACGGAGTCTGACTTGTCGAAAATAGTTCTACTGTGACTTGCCTCATGTCAGTGGAGGATACCGATTTTTCTCCGCCCGCC